>Ga0302164_10000004_pt1 | contig 291211 bp, 249 predicted proteins | sample I_Fen_E3_1_FD_193500 | JGI IMG/M metagenome (GOLD analysis project Ga0302164, IMG submission 193500) | Peat permafrost microbial communities from Stordalen Mire near Abisko, Sweden - I_Fen_E3_1 | ecosystem: Environmental > Terrestrial > Soil > Wetlands > Permafrost | place: Sweden: Abisko...
GTCAACTACTGTAAGCGGCACAACGACTACCACCAATTACGTAAAGGGGTTTGTGTACAACACAACAGGTGCAATAAGCACCTTGAATTTCTTTTCTTCAACAGAAGGGCGTGTGATAAAAAACGGCAGCGCATTTGAGTATCAATATGCGATAGCCGATCACCAGGGCAATACTCGAGTAGTGTTTACCAGTGCTACACCTACACCCCAGAGTGTGACCGCTACTTTTGAAGGAGCAAATCAACCAATGGAAGCAACACAGTTCAGCAATTATGGTCACATCTCCGCAGCGGCCAACCACACCACCGGTGGCACATATTCACAATATCTAAATGGAGGTTACGCTGGTATGGTAGGTGTGGCAAAAAGTTATAAAGTATTTCCCGGAGACCAATTAAAGATCGAAGCGTATGGAAGTTACAATGCACCGGGTGCCGGCAGCAGTAGTCTGGCCAGTTTTGCGGGTGCGTTGCTTGCTGCATTGAGTTTGCCTGCTCCGGCTGGAGGTGAGACGGGCACGGCAAGCGCGGGCGTTAACACATGGGGTGGTATAGAAGCCGCAGGCTTTGGTGAAGGAAGCAATGATAATACCGACCCAAAAGCTTTTGTAAACATTGTGCTGTTTGATAAAAATTATAATTTTCTCGATGTCGCTTATGCACAATTAAAAGGAACATCTTTATACTATATGACTGCGAGCTATACGGTAAAAGAAGCAGGTTATGCTTATTTTTATGTGAGCAATGAGCAGGCAACACAGACGGATGTGTATTTTGATGATGTAAAGATGACCTACACACCAACCAATATTATACAATATAATGAGTATTATCCCTTTGGTTTGCAAACCTCGAGCAGTTGGACAAGGGACAATTCGAGCAACAATTTCCTTTACGATGCGGGTAATGAGTTGAACACTACGACTGGCATTTATGAAACGATGTTCCGCGGATATGATCCTACACTTGGTCGTTTCATGCAGGTTGACCCGCTCGCAATTCTAGATGCTCCGACTTCGCCGTTTGCTTACGCACAAAATAATCCGATCAACTCCAACGACCCATTGGGCTTGCTGGATGCAACTCAAGATGAGCTTATGGCATTTGTGAATGCTGCACTTGCAGGTAACGGTGGCGCATGGAGCGAGGATGGGCCGCCCCATTTATTTACCGGTGAAGAGGCTGCTGCGATGGGTCAATCCCTTGAGAATGGTAATGGTAGCGGAAGCTACATAAGCAGCAACGGTAACGGCACAGCCACCGGGGTCTCATGGAACATCACGAGCGAACAATTTATTGTAACAGTGAGCACAGGACCCCTCAGTAAGAATGGAGGCATACTTGACGGCCCTAACACTACTATGTCAACGACTTCGATTGATATACCAAGTTCTCTGCAAGAGACTGCATCTGCTTATTCCAGCGCAAGTGGGTCTAATGATTGGCAGTATAATAAAACTGTCGATTGGGCGCTGACAACAGCTGGCTTTGCCTCTGACGGGTTCAATACTTCAGGTGAAATTGCTGCGTATCATGTTGCGAAGGGTATGCAAAAAATAACTACTCAACAGGCTGTTGGGCTCTCCAGGTTAACAAAGTGGACTGGCTTCGCAGGAGTTGGTGTGTCTGCTGGGGTTGCATACTACGAATATCAAACCGGGCATTTTGATACTCATACCGTTGTCGATTTAGGTGTTACTAGTGTGCTTTTCGCAGTGGGTGTTGGTGCTACAATACTTGGAGCTCCTCTAGTACTTACTGGTGTGGCAGTCACTGGATTGGTATACGGGATTGCGTCAGCAGCTGGGAGTGATTCGCTTGATAATGCCACAGGACATTGGGGCGCAGGCTTAGTATATCCAAAGTAATATTGAATGACAATGAATTTTCTGATTAATACTTATTACGTATATGTAAGAAAACATGGCCCGAAGGGAATCGAGGCATCTATTTACGGACTTACTATTCCTTTAACATTTAATTTCATCACATTATTCACATTCGTAATTTTCTACTTCCGGAAACTCATCTATGATATTGATATAATCAATTTCATAAGTGGGACCTTAATGTTCATAGTGTCCGCAATTGCAATCAATGAATATTTGGAAAGGCGGTATTTGAAGAGCGAAAATTTTGTTGACTTACACTTGCCGAAAGTGTTCTACATTTTTGCGCCAGTGCACTATTTGATTTCTGTATTGCTCTTTGTTGTGAGTCTTCGATATTCTTAAGAAAGTAGTTGATGAAGATAGTAGTGGAAGTGGGTCTGGTCTTGATCCCTCAACAGTTGGTAATTGGTTTTACAATTACGGTGGCCCTAACAATCCCAAATCTTATAATGGAGATGATAACTATGATTTGGCGCCAAAAAACGAGTAATGCACCAGAAAGTCTGATTAGGAAAAATCAGGGGATAAGTATTTGATTTTCAGAAGCAATAAAAAGTTAATAAACACAAAATGACAGATCAGTTGGTCTGTCATTTTCTTTTTGATAGGCTTGCAATTCAATTAATGAGGTTTTTAAAACCTTCGTGATCTAAAATGTCTGATGATGAACTGTATTTATTGTAGCCAAGAATGTGTGAAGGCTGGGAGAAGGGACAGCGGCATTCAAAAATACCGATGCAGAGCCTGCAGGAAATACCAACAACAATTTTATAGGAACAATGCCTGTAACAAGACCACTAACCAAAATGTAACAAAGCTGCTCATTGAAGGATTAGGGATTAGGAGCATAGCAAGGGTGTTGCGCGTATCAATCACCACGGTCATTAGAAGAATTAAGCGCATTGCTCGGTCAATTAACAAGTCGTACGCTTATGTGAAAAATGGAATTTACGAAATCGATGAGCTTTGGACATTCATCGGCAGCAAAAGCCATGAAACGTGGATCACGTATTCATTCGATAGAAAAAACAAGAAAGTCATTGATTTTAAAGTTGGAGCGAGGACGAAAGAAAACCTTCAAAAGATAACAGACGGTGTTTTGTTGATGAGCCCTAAAAAAATTTGTACTGATGGATTGAATTCTTACAAAAGCCTGATACCGGAATCACTTCATAGAGTAGGCCTTCCAAACACGCGTCATATCGAGCGGTTTAACCTGAACTTGAGGACACATTTGAAGAGGTTGAGCCGAAAGACAATCTGTTTTTCGAAAAGTAAAGAGATGCTGGAAGCATGTTTGAAGATATACTTTTGGAGAGGGGTTTTAAGAGATTACACTCCTCAATCTATTTAAATTCCTTAAATCTTCCATAAAATGGTTTTATCAACCGGAGTATTATTAGCCCAGTAGCTCCCCAAAAGATTTGCTTTTCAAAAATTTAGTAGCTGTTTTTGAAATGACTCACGAGTACTATCCTCGAAGCTACCAAGGTAAGTTTCAGTAGTGCGCAAATCCGCGTGACCTAAACTTTCACTGATAAACTCTATTGGCGCACCTGAACGTTTTAGAACGGTAGCAAAAGAATGTCGGGCAGAGTATGTTGTTAGCTTGGAATCTATCCCTAGACCTTTGCCAATTCGCTTCATGTATCTATTTATGATTTTGGTTATTCGCTGCACTTTTTTGAATTGATGTAAAGCATCATCCGACTCGTCCAGGATCCCAAAAACATAAGTGTTTGGTGAAGTTGGTTTCACCCCCCACTTAGCAATTATTTTTTTTATTTCTGGAAGCATCATTACAAGAATCGGTCTTGAGTTTTGTTTTGTTGCTCTTCGAGTCTTTTCTCTAATAAAGGAGATAGATGTAGAACTAATGTTCTTGTACTGAAGTCGTGCAATGTCTTTCATATTCGCGCCATTGCATAAGTAACTAAAAAGATAAATATCCCGTGCTTTCTCTTCTGCTTGTGTCGCGGGATCATACTGTACGAGTATTTTTATGTCAGAAAGAGCAAGTGCCTTTTTAATATTCCTTCCACCAGGTATCTGATATTTCCTTTTACCAAAAGGATAAAATTCATGAGCAACAACTCCATCTGCAATTGCTATGTTAAAAATAGTGCGAAGGCTCCTGGTATAAATTCCGACTGTTGTTAAGGAATTATCTTCATCAAGCATCCATTTCTCATAACTGGATAACCAGTCAGGTGTGATATCACCAAAGTATATTTTCTTGCGATTTTTTGTCTTTAGATATTTTTCGAAAGAATTGTGAGCACATTGATAGCTTGAGGCGGTTCCAGTCCTTTCTTCTTTGGATAACTGTTTAATATATATACGGATGTAGGTAAGAACATCCTTTGATCGATCTGCTCGCTGATCGAATTTCCTCTCAAAGCCTTCAAATGAAAATGGTTGCAAGCTTTTGATGATTTCAACTGATCGTTCCTCAATTTTGTTGAAGTATAATCGATGTTCTTTGAATTCATTACGAGGCTTTTCAGTTTGCGTACGTCCCCAATCTTCAGTTGTTAAATGAACATTTAGTGGGTAATATTTCTGTTCACGGTTGTAAGTAATCCTAAGTTTTACAGCATGAGTTTTATCCTTTCTTAAAACTCTTGTGTCTAAGACTATTGCAGTGGTAACTCCGATCATAATGTTTAAATATTCAAATTATACATACAATATACATACAAACGTGGCTAAAAAGAGAGAATAAGTGAAAGCAAAGAAATAAAAAACTTGAATTTTAACTCAAATTCAAATAAAATGAAAGCATCGGAAGGCATAAGAAAACAAATGAACTGACTGTTAATCAGAGGGTCCTTGGTTCAAGTCCAAGAGGGAGAGCTTAGAGATCAGGCAGTTACCAGTAATAAAGTAACTGCCTATTTTTTTGCTACATACAAATCCCAAGGAATTGTGATTCTTGCCCGATTCGTGTGTTAACATTTTCTATTTCTTTCACTTCCATTAGTCACTTTGATGAGTTAATCCTTTTCAGTATAGATTCAACTCATGTTAAAATTGATTTTATTTTTCTTCTTCGCTCTTTTACCTGGAATCAGGAGAGCAAAGGGCTCTCAAAGAAATGTTTATTAAAATTCCGATCGTCGTGTTTTATGGCCTCCTGTGGGCTGGAATATTGTAAGGGATGGTAATGGTTATCGGGTGTTTTAACCAGGCTGGAGAATTGCTTGAGGGTAGCGATTACCTTTTACTATATCCGAATGATGATATTGTGATCTCCGTCTTAGCGAATGCTCAGAGCACTTTTATCCTTATAGGCGTTTTAGTATTCCAATGATTGGCCTTTAACTCTGCAAAGTCCAATAGATGTAATTCCGCTGGAACTTGCTCATTAGAACGGACTAGTGCAGAATAATACCCAAAGTCAACAGATTCAATGCTATTATGACCAATGGGTATCATAGGAGTTCCATTAATACCATTTGTGTGTTTAAATATAAAGAAAAATGCTCAGAAAAGAGCTCGATAATTGTTTGTTCTCTACACACAGCGACTGCTAAGAAAATTCCTGAGCAATTAAGATCACGCTATACTATTCTTACTCATTCTTGAATAAGACTTGCCAATTGATTTAAAAAACGGACCCTTTTCTGATTTTTCAAAAATCAGGTTTTTACTGATCGCCACCAGGGTAATAAATATCACTTTTGAAACACAGCACTCAAATGAAATGGCTATGAAAAAATGTGTTTCGTTAATTCTATTTATTTTGGCAGCATTGAATTCTCACGTGTCGCTAGGACAAAAGTCAAGGATGTCTAAATCATTCCAAGGAGATGTGATACGTTATAGGGCCGGAACTGGCACTTACTCGATGAAGTCGAAATACAGTACTCCTCTCTATAAAGGGTATGAGATTTCCCTCGGACTGAATCAGTCCAGCTTGCGAAGCGGTATCCCGCAACTTGATAAATTAAAAATGACTTATTTAGGTACCAACTTAGGTTTCGTAGTAGCCAGCTCTTATGCAAAGTTAAAAACCACCCTTGGATATTATGAATCTGAACCGTCAGTTCCGTATACCATGAATATGATGCAAGCGACTGTATGCGGCGGAGTTTACCCTTTGCGTTTCCTTCGGGCTAAGTACCGCACTCTTGAGCCGTATGCTGTTATCGGATTCGCTTATCAACACACTTGGTTCTATGGAACGTATCTCCCCAACCTTGATACGACTAGTCCGCGTTACAATTACAGTTCTACCAGTGAGCCTTCAGTTGGTAAAACAGGAGTTACGCAGCTAAATTTGGGGCTAGGACTTGAGTATCAATTGATGAGTTATAAGATTGTCTTTATCCATCTCTTTGCAGAAATGAATTATGGCGTTTCTATTTTAGGGACGGCATCCAATAAAGTGTTATCAGGAACTGTTCCTATAAATCCATCAATGATTACCGTGGGGATGAATTTTGGAGTTATCAAATAATTAATCTTTCGTCGCGCCCGCTCTCCCTATCTCATTTTCAAAAATGAATTGCCGAGCCATAGTGCTACCCCACATTACTATTGAAATGCTTAATCCGGTGTCTTTTATTTTCTCAGTATTTTTTCTCTACTAAATGGTTTTCAATAGTTTATTGGCGGAGCTTTTTCTTATCGCCGGATGTTGGTAATTTCATTCGGACTAAAGTATTCTTTATGATGTTGGTCATTGATACTCGGAAACACTGTAGGGTTAGAGTAATTTGTTTTGTAGCTTTAAAGTAATCGAAATCTTTAGCTTCAGGAATGAGCAAGCCCGATAAAATTAAAGTTGCTTTGGTGGATGATCACACTTTATTGCGCGATGCACTGGCCAGCATGCTTCAGCAAATTGATGACATTCAAATAATTGGATCGGTTTCAAGCGGCGAAGAAATTATTAATAAGGTTCAGGCACTGAATCCCCATGTTATCCTCATGGATATCATGATGAAAGGCATGAGCGGCATAGAAGCTACACGGTGGATCAAGGAAAGAAACAGTGCTATTAAGGTCATCCTTCTATCCTCTGAAATTAAAAAGGAATTTGTTACAGCGGGTATTCAAGCAGGAATTGATGGTTATCTTCCAAAAGATGTTGAGAAAGAGTCACTAATCAAGGCAATTCATGCGGTGATGAACGGTGAGAAGTATTTTAATGAAGCCATTACTAGCCTCGTGTTTGAAGATTTCTATAAAAAGGAAAAGACCACTCACAATAGCCAAAAGCATCTTCAATTGACAGATCTATCAAAGCGTGAAATGGAGGTATTGTCACTCATTGCGGAAGGTAAAAGCAATAAAGAAGTGGCTGAAACTTTATTCATTAGCACTAAAACGGTAGACACGCACAAAATGCACATCCTGGATAAGTTGGGATTAAAAAACACAGCCGAACTTGTGCGCTATGCCATTAAGAACAATTTGATTTCTCTTTGAGGAAAGCAAAGGAATTGTAATTGATTTTCTGATTCCTCAGAAAATTCCTGATAGCCACATTAGGATTCAGTCTTACTACATCTCGTAATATTTCAAATTGCTTTTTCATTTCCTTCAAAAAAAAGCCTCTCAGCTCCGAAAATGAGGATAATTAATCAGAAAAGTCTCTGATTTCTCAGAATCATCTTAATCTGATTTCTACCGCGCTTCCATAGTGCACATTTGATCATACTTTAAAAACAAAACAAATGACCACTAAAGGGAGATATAGAGACAACAGCATCATGGTATTGATGTTGTTTATGTTGTTTGCGATTTTGACATTAAAATCTTGCATCGTCAATGCGCAGTCATCTCTTGGCCCGCTTGACAATTTAATTTCAAAAAAAGCAAAAGCCTGGGATGACAGTGTTAAAAAATTGAAGCCAAAGAAAACCACCATCTACCTCGGAGGCGAAATGTCATTGGCATTTGCACAATACTCATTGAAGAGCAGGATTAGTGCATTAGAAGGACTTCATGTGAATTATATCGGCACTAATTTAGGCGGTGTGGTGGGGAACTCCATCGGAAAAATCAAAGCCAATGTTGGATTGTACTACTCAGAGCCTTCGGTTCCTTATACCATGGAGATGTTTCAAGGTGCAATCGCAGGTACTCTCTATATTTTAAGAGTTAACAAATTAAAATATCATTCCTTCGAGCCCTATGTTACACTTGGACTTGCTCGTCAGCAAACTAAATTCTATGGTAACTATCTGCCCGTTACAGAAAATGGAATCGTGCCTCCGGCCAACTACAGTGCTGCAGAGCAGCCCTTGTTAGGTAAGGCTGGGTTTACACAATTGAATACGAGTGTTGGTGTTGAATATCAACTCACAAGTTGCAACACCACATTTGTTCATCTTTTCGCGGAAGTTGGATATGGAGTTTCGATCTCTTCCAGGGCCTCTAATCAGGCCTTTGTAGGGACAAGACTTTCGAATCCCACTACCTTTTTGCTCGGTATCAATTTTGGAATAATCAAATAATTCTCAATCATGAAAACAAATAATTCAACCAATAAAGTTAGGATGGAACTGACCAAGACCAAGGGCATTATCGATCAGTTTATCAATAGTTGCTCGCACAATCTAAAAGCGCCACTCACTTCCATTCAAGGATTGGTCATGATAGCAGAATACTGTACTAACCCTGGTGAAGTGAATCAATGTTTGGGTTTGATCCAGCATTGCACTTCGAATATGCTGGAGACGATCAGCAAATTGGAAGAGTACACTGTTAATCTTCAGCGTGAACTAAATCATGACGAAATAGAAGCGGAACAGTTGGTGGAACGTGTTTTGTCTGAATACGCGAGTGAAATCAACAAAGACAAAATTATCATTTCAACAAAAGTCTCTCAGTCTAACAAGTGGATAGCAGATGAGCATTGCAACTATCTGATTTTAAAAAATCTTGTCAGCAACGCTATTCATTTCAGCAATAGCGAAGCGAAGACAAGAAAAATTCAAGTGAATGTGGGCGTTCAGACGGATCATGTGAATGTAGAGGTCTCCGACAATGGAGTGGGCATTTCTGAACCCGAACAAAAAAAGATATTCGAGCCTTTTCATCGCAGTTCAACGCAATCAAAAGGTAGTGGACTCGGGCTGTTTTTAGTGAAAGGGCTCATCGATAAACTGAAAGCATCTATTTCAGTTTGTTCAAGCGAAAATCATGGTACTTCTTTTTCCCTGTCAATGCCAAACAACTTCGCGCTATGAAAATGACTATCATTATTCTTTTTGAAATGATGTTTTTTGTTGCATTGGCAAATGCTCACCACGTAATGTTGGTTCCCACTATTGAAAAAACAGTGGCGGATAATTACCCTAAAATCCACATCCGTAGCAATGTCACGCAAATGGGGGCAAATGGAAAACTTGAAACGTTGATGGCACATGCCGTTGTTAATCAAAAGGCGTTTAGAATAAGGTTAATCCGTCAACTGACTGGAAAGTATCACGCTGATCTTAAAGAAATGGTAACCGAATCAAAATGGCAAACCATTACCATCGTGGATAACCGTATGATGGATATGAATTTTGATTCGTCAAGGCAGTTTTTGATGTGGATTAATCGTCATGGATATAAAGCGCAATACAGCGAGAGATCAGGGTCAACTATGAATTTTACTTTCAAACAGATAACATGAAATTTTCCCTGAGATTTGAATTTCACCAAGGTCGGTGCAGTCCGAGTTTGTGTTCGCATGACCTACCCGTCGGCCTCTTTAAAAATTTACATCATCCTTCTAAGCCATGATACAAAAAACTAATTTTAAAAAAAATAGATTTTGATTATTCTCAGAAGATCAAATATCATTTCATTATCATAGACATTAAAACAAATTATTGAAAAACAGATAATGCGCAATAGCATTATACCTAACAACCATAAATATTTACAAAATGAAACCCGGCATTAGATTTAAAACCAATATCATCAATGTTGTACTAATTATTGTAGTCCTTACAATTGCAATCGGTATGTTTTTGGTAAAAATGAAAATGCTCAAATGAGGGTGAAATTGCAAAATTTCTTTTGCGTTTGCCCTGAGCGAATTGATCGTTGTTTCCTTACGAAGAACAATGTGCCTGGTGAAGGCGAAGTTAAAAACTCTGCCTCACCTTAATTATTTTCGTTCTATAATTTTGGAGGATGAATAATTTTAGTTTCAAGATTTACAGGTACCATCCCTGTGCGATAGGCAAGGCTCACAATGTCGGCAACGTTTCTACAATGCGTTTTTTTCATTAGGGCTTTTCTGTAGCTTTCAATCGTGTGGAGTGTTAGCTTCAACTTATTGGCAATCTCTTTGCTGGATTTTCCGTCTTTCAACAAAACCATTACCTCTAGTTCTCTTGTCGAAATTTCAATACTTGCCAGGTTATTGTTTTGGGAAATGTTTTGATGGATGACGGTGCTTGTTAACTCGTTAATAAAATAACCGATTTTCATAACACTTAAAATAGCTCGCTCTAGTTCTTCCGGATCACAATTTTTTGATAAGAATCCATTTGCACCAAGATGAAGCATATTGGTAATAAGCGCTTGATCATCAAACTGACTTAAAATTATGACATGAGGCTTTATGGGTAATTCTTTAATTAGCTTCATTGTTCCGATGCCGTTTAGCACGGGCATTTGCATATCCAGTAAAAGAACATCGATTGAATTGGAGTGTATAATTTTAAGCGCCTCTTCGCCATTGGTGGCATAATAAAATACTGAAGGGAAATGAAATGTTTGGATGATCAGGCTCACCGACTCCCTAAACAGTTTATGATCATCAGTAATAAGGATATGAATGGGCTTCTTCATTAGCCTGTTAAGATACCTATAAACTTGGGTAACCTCAATACCCGTTTTGTGGGGTATTTCATTAGTCATGAATAGGAGTCACCTTTGCACACCCTTAAGTCGAGATCCTTTTCCTAAGGATAATTCATTTCTGAAAATCATGCCAGGTTGTCTTTCTGAATTGGCACTTAACCTCTGTCATTTTATGTGTAATCAATGTCAATTTAGCTTAACATGGTACTGTTTTATGGATAGAAGAGAAAAATCAGCTGACTTGGTGAAGGAAATGAAAACCGAAGAGTGCACGATTCGTGCGGTGGAGCCGACTGTTTTCAACAGGGAAATAGCTTTTCAAAATGAAGAAAAGGAAGAACGAGTGGCCGAATGGGTCATTGCTTATAAAGAACCAACGTTCCAGTACCACGAGCAAGTATTTGAGGAGGATTATTTGACGCTATTGGATGACAAGGCGCGCAACTATCTCCATTCGACGATAATTTCTTTCATGAACGGGAGATAAAAACAAACAGAGAAAATTGATAAGCGTTTTAAAGGTATTTGCCTTAAGTCGGGATATGGAGAATGGAACTAAAGCAGCGAAGGTGGTCATTGAAGATAGGGAACGCAAAGATCTCGCTTTTTTCGCTTCCATTATTAATTCTTCGGATGACGCTATTCTCAGTAAAACCCTGGATGGAATTATTACCAGCTGGAACATGGGGGCCGAAAAAACCTTCGGATATTCTTCGAAGGAAATGATCGGCAAACCGGTCTCTATTCTTATTCCACCGCATCTTCAGAATGAAGAAAAAAGAATAATTGAAAAGATACGCAAGGGAGAGATGGTTGACCATTATGAGACCGAGCGAATAAGGAAAGACGGTAAAGTGATTGATGTTTCACTTACGATAAGTCCAATTAAAGACTCCTATGGAAATGTGATCGGGGCATCTAAAATTTCACGCGAGATTACTGGCCAAAAAAAAACCAGAGCAGACAACATTCGGACAAATGAAGAGCTTGAGAGGCGCTTAAAAGAAGTCTCTGATTATAAACACGCGCTCGATGAATCCTCCATAGTAGCCATCACGGATGCAAAGGGAATTATTAAACACGTGAACAACAATTTCTGTAAAATTTCAAAATACAGCCGCAAGGAGTTGATGGGGCAGGACCATCGCATTATCAACTCCGGTTATCACCCGAAAGAGTTTATCCGCGATTTATGGGCAACCATAGCCAATGGAAAAATCTGGAGAGGTGAATTAAAAAACAAAGCTAAGGATGGCACTATCTATTGGGTGGATACTACAATAATCCCTTTTCTGAATGAAGTGGGTAAACCGTATCAATATGTGGCGATAAGAGCTGACATTACTGAAAGAAAGAAGATTGAGGAGAATTTAATACACAGTCTAAAAGAAGTTTCGGATTACAAATATGCGCTGGATGAATCTTCCATTGTGGCCATTACCGACGAAGCCGGAATTATTAAACATGTAAATGATAACTTCTGCGAAATATCAAAATACAGTCGTGAAGAGTTAATAGGAAATGACCATCGCATTGTCAACTCGGGCTTTCATCCTAAGGAATTTATCCGCAATATGTGGGTAACGATTGCTGGTGGAGAAATCTGGAAAGGTGAATTTAATAACAAAGCAAAAGATGGCACCATCAATTGGTTTGATACTACGATTGTGCCCTTCCTGGACCAAACGAGTAAACCCTATCAGTATGTTGAGATAAGTGTAGTTATCACGGAGCGCAAACGTGTCGATGACTTAGTCATTATCAACAAAGAACTTGTCACTCAAAGTGAGGGAAATGAGAAACGTGCGGCAAAATTAGTTTTTGCCAACAAACAACTTGCTTTTCAAAATGAAGAAAAAGAAAAACGGGCGTCAGAGCTAATTGTGGCTAACAAGGAATTAGCATTTCAAAGCGAAGAAAAAGAAAAACGCGCAGCGGAACTTATCATTGCCAACGAAGAGCTTCTCTATCAAAATGAGGAGAAAGGAAAAAGGGCAGCAGAATTATTGATTGCCAACAAAGAACTTGCCTTTCAAAATGAAGAAAAAGAAAAACGTGCAGCGGAGCTCATCATTGCCAACGAAGAACTTGTGTATCAAAATGACGAGAAAGGAAAACGCGCAGCAGAACTAATCACAGCCAATGAGGAACTTCTCTATCAAAATGAGGAGAAGGGAAAAAGGGCCGCAGAGTTACTGATTGCCAACGAAGAACTAGCCTTTCAAAATATAGAAAAAGAAAAACGCGCAGCAGAACTAATCATTGCTAATGAAGAACTTCTCTATCAAAATGAGGAGAAAGGAAAAAGGGCCGCAGAATTACTGATTGCCAACAAAGAACTGGCCTTTCAAAATGAGGAAAAAGAGAAACGAGCATCGGAGTTAATCATAGCCAATGAGGAACTTCTGTATCAGAATGAGGAGAAGGAAAAACGGGCAGTCGAATTGTTAGTAACGTTGAAGCGCGTGAGTTTTCTTGCCAGCATTGCTGATAGTATTCAGGACCCGGTTATTTCTACAGACATTGATTTCACCCTTACCCGGTGGAATAAACCGGCTGAAAAATTGTTGGAGTGGAAAAGCGAAGAAGTGATCGGAAAAAATGCCACTGAAGTCTTTAGAACCAGCTACCCCAATGAGAACCGGGCACAGATATTTGATTTACTTGAAACAAATGGAATTTGGCAAGGTGAAGTTATTTATCATACCAAATCCGACAGACCTGTCTATGCGCTATCCACCATTTCCTACATCAAAGATGCCGATGGAAATGTAACCGGATACCTGGTTCTGATAAGAGATATTTCTCTGCGAAAAATAGCGGAGCAAGCCCTGAGTAAATTAAATGAGGAACTCGAGCAACGTGTAAAGGAACGGACGGATGCAGTTGTAAAAACGCTTGAGGAAAAGAAAATTATTCTTGAAAGTATTGGTGATGCATTCTTTGCCGTAGATAAACAATGGAAGGTTACTTACTGGAACAGGATAGCCGAAAGAGATTTAGGAGTAAAGAAGATTGAAATAGTCAATAAAAATTTGTGGGAGATATTTTCAGATAGTATTGATTCAATATCATACGAAAAATACCATGAGGCCGTGAACACAAATCAAGTTGTTCATTTTGAAGATTATTATACCGCATTACATAAATGGTACGAAATCAGCGCCTATCCATCCGAAAATGGATTATCTGTTTTTTTTAAAGATATCACCGAACGCAAAAGAGCAGTAGATGAAATCAAGACCTTAAATGAAGGACTCGAGAAACGTGTGAATCAGCGCACCAAAGAATTAATGATCGCCAATGAAGAGCTTCATTACCTGGGTGAGGAGAAAGAAAAACGCGCCGTAGAATTAACAGAGATGCTCGAGCGCGTAAGTTTTCTTGCCACTATTGCTGACAATATCCAGGACCCCGTTATTGCTAGCGACATCAATGCCTGCATTACCCAATGGAACTATGCAGCTGAAAAACTATTTGAATGGAAAAGAGAAGAAGTGATTGGAAGGGTCACTGCTGAATTCTTCAAAGTTGACTACTTGGGTGAAACCAGGGATCGCATCCTGGAATTATTAAATGAAAATAAAGCCTGGCAAGGTGAGCTGATTTATTATACAAAGTCAGGCAAACCGATAAATGGATTAGCCACCGTCTCCCATTTAAGGGATGGCCAAGGCAATATAGTAGGCAACCTTACTTTGATTAGAGATATTACCTATCTCAAAAAAACGGAAGAAGAGCTAAAAAATTCAAATAGTGAACTCGAATCCTTTTCTTATTCCGTATCGCACGACTTGCGCGCGCCCCTCAGGGCCATTAATGGTAATGCAACCATTTTGGAAGAAGACTACCTCGAAAAGTTAGATGATGGTGGAGTAAAAGTACTTCATTCTATTCAGCGCAGTTCAACAAAAATGGGCGTACTGATTGATGATTTGCTGGCCTTTTCAAAGTTGGGTAGAAAACAAGTCACCTTATCAGGAATTAATATGAAAGATCTTGTTCAATCAATCATAGAAGAATTGTTGGATGAGAATATTCGAGAACGAACAGCAATTAACTTGAAAGCGCTTCCCCTGGTGCAAGGAGACTATTCTTTGATTAAACAGGTGTGGATCAATTTACTTTCGAATGCAATTAAATATTCAAGAAATAAACCAAAAACCGAAATTGAAATAGGAGCCTACGAAAAAAATAACCTCGTGGTTTATTATGTAAAAGATAACGGGGTCGGGTTTGATATGCAATATTACAATAAGCTCTTTGGTGTTTTTCAGCGATTGCATTCACACGAAGAATTTGAGGGCACGGGTATTGGCCTGGCCAATGTGCAGAAAATTGTGAATCGTCATAACGGAACCGTTTGGGCCGAATCAAAACTAAACGAAGGAGCCTGTTTTTATTTCAGTTTACCTATGAATCCTTAAAACGAAACAAGATGGATTACGAGAACGTTGAAATTTTATTCGCTGAAGACACTATGGATGATGCTACGCTCACCATACGCGCCTTGAAGAAAAGCGGCCTTACCAATAAGCTTCACCATGTGAAGGACGGGGCTGAGGCACTGGACTTTATTTATGGCAAAGGAGAATATTCGAAAAGGGATATTCATAAAAAACCAAAATTGATATTGCTTGATCTTAAGATGCCAAAGATTTCGGGTATTGAAGTCTTGGCGAGTATAAAATCCGACCCAAACACCAACAGTATTCCAGTAGTAATACTTACTTCATCAAAAGAAGATCCCGATGTAAAAAAATGCTATACGCTGGGTGCTAATAGTTATATCGTTAAGCCTGTTGAAAGCGAAAATTTTTTCCAGGCGATCAAAGAGCTGGGATTGTATTGGATGATCCTCAATGAACCAAGTGCAAATATTTAATTATAAAATATCATGGAAAAAGAGTTGAAAATTTTGATGTTGGAAGATGTGGAAGAAGACGCCGGATTACTTGACCGCGTGCTTACCAAAGAAAAAATAAAGTTCACCCGGTTACGGGTCACCTCACGCGAAGACTTTATTAAAGCATTAAGTGATTTTGAGCCCAATGTTATTTTATCCGACCATGCGTTGCCGCAATTCAATTCGGTAGAGGCTCTAAAAATTACACAGGAACGAAAAATTGATGCTCCTTTCATTATTGTGACAGGTACCGTGTCAGAAGAGTTTGCTGTGAGTTGTCTTAAAAAAGGGGCGGATAATTATGTGCTAAAAACCAATCTTTCCCGGTTGCCTTCAGCGATCGCTCATTCGCTCCGTGAGCACGAGAATATCCGGATTCGCAAAGAGCAGGAAGTGGCTTTAGAGAAAAAAAATGCTGACTTGATTAAGATTAATAGAGAACTTGACGCATTTATTTATAGTATATCGCATAATCTTCGTGCCCCCCTGGCATCGGTGATCGGGTTAGTCAACATTGCGAAGTTGGATCATAGTAAAAATGAAGAGACTGTTGGGCAGTATTTTGATTTGATGGGGAAGAGTGCCTTGCGACTCGATGACACACTGAAAGAAATTTCATCCTATGCTCAAAACCTGAGAACCGAAGTGGAGCTTTCAAAAATTGATTTAAAAAAATTAGTGGACGAAAATTTTGATCGATTAAAGAATTTAAGAGGCTTTCCTGGCATCGAAGTGCAATTCGACATCAATAGTGATGTGCCTCTTTATTCTGATAGTCAACGCCTGTCAATGATTTTATTCAATCTCTTTTCAAACTCCATCAAATACAAAGACGATAGAAAGAGTAATTCATTGATCGGGATAAAAGCCTCCGTTTCTTCCACCTGTGCCGTCATCAATATTCATGACAATGGCGTGGGTATTCACCCGGATTATTTACCCAAAGTCGCTAAGATGTTTTTCCGCGCTAACGAGAAAAGCGATGGAGCTGGTCTTGGTTTGTATGTGGTAAGTGAAGTAGTTCAAAAATTGAAAGGTACCATGATAATTACATCAGCTTATGGAAAATGGACAAACGTTGAAGTTACCTTACCTTCTTAAAAGTCTAAGGCTTTATGATGCTCAGGGTATGGATATTTTAAGTTCCTTATTCGATAACCTTGACGAAGCGCTCGTTATTTTAGACGGCGAAGGAAAGATTCTTCTCTTTAATGAGGTGGCTTTAAAATTAAGTAAGACAATATTATTAGAGCCAGTCAAAGAGGGGAGTAACATCGCTGACTTAACGGATATTAAAACGAGTTTATTCATTAGAGAAATAATTCAGGAAATTCGACAAAAAGGAACACCGGAAAGATATTTTACGGAAGTCACCAATGCCAATGGGGTGCGCCTTTCCCTGGAATTTAATTTAATCCCCGTCATTAATAATGAAGGCGTCGGGACGCACATCCATGTATTAATCAGAGACCATACTTCTCAAAAGGTCTTTGAGAAAAAACTGGTGACGCAAGCAAATTACATTACCAACCTTATCGAGAAAGCAAATGCGATCATCATGGGAGTAGATACCCGGGGTTACATTACGGATTGGAATGAGCATTCCGTAAAGACCATGGGTTTTACAAAAGATGAAGTGTATGGTCAGAAATTTACGAATGTTCTTTTAAAGGATTTAACGCCGGAGAATTTTGATCAGATTTTGCTGAATGGGTTAAATCAAGAAATGCTCGGTCCTTGTGAGTTGCCTATTCGAGTTAGAAACGGCAGTCTTATTACGCTATTGCTTGGCGCTACCCCGCGTCTCTCCGTATCAGGCGATGTGATCGGCTTAACGTTGGTAGGCCAGGATGTAACGGAGCTTACCGAGTACAGAGTGGACCTTGAGAAGATCGTTGAGAAAAGGACTCATGAACTGCATGCGGCTCTGGAAAAAGAAAAAGAATTAGTTGAAATGAAAAGCAAATTTGTTTCCATGGCTTCGCATGAATTCAGAACCCCGCTTTCAACCATCTCATTGGCCTCGGGGTTTATAAAAAAATTCAAAGAAAGGATGACGCCTGAGGAAATTAACAAAAAATTGGTGAGCGTTGAGACTCAGGTAACCCACATGACAACGTTACTGGATGATATACTCACCATGGGTAAAGGTGAAGCCGGTAAGATCGAAGTAAACTGGATCACGGTTCCAGTCCGTTTCTTTTTTGAAAACCTCGTGCAAGAAGTAGTGGAGAGTCACCAAAGAAGCCATCGCGTAAACCTGAAAATAAATAGTGTATTTGAACACTTTCAAACTGATGAGGGACTGATTCGTAATATCCTGATTAATCTTTTGAACAATGCTATCAAATTTTCTCCAAAGCAAGATGAAATCGAACTAACGATTACCGGAAGTAAAACTGAAATTGTATTTAGAGTTCGAGACAATGGAATAGGCATTTCTCCCGAAGATGTTCCAAAACTTTTCCAGCCATTTTACAGAGCTAGCAATGCGACTACCATTTCTGGAACAGGCCTTGGCTTGACGATCCTAAAAAAAGCAGTGAATTTGTTAGGTGGTAAAATTGAGGTAACCAGTTTTGTCGGTCGGGGAACCGAATTCTTTGTAACTCTTCCAATTAAGAATGAAAAAGAAGAATAAGATTCTCATCGTTGAAGATACCCATGAAATCCTCGCACATCTTCAGGAATTTATGATGATGGAAGGGAATGAAGTTTTTACAGCAGGAAACGGTGCGGAGGCTTTGCTCCAGTTAAATAATGTGTTGCCCGATTTGATTATCACCGATTTATTAATGCCGAAGATGACCGGTTATGAATTGTTGAAAGAGTTGAAGAAGCAAGATGCCTGGAGCAAAATACCAGTGCTGGTTTTCTCGGCGAAGCCTCTAGACGAATCAATGAGTATTAAAGAAATGGGCGCCGACTTATTCGTGCTCAAGCCAAGTCATCCGGAGACGCTTCTCCATCATGTAAATGAATTATTAAATAAAGCCTGAATTTTTTAAAATTACTTACGCTACCTATGACTTGGGTAAGCTCACTACCCATTTAATAGGGTATTTCAATTGCAGGGATTAAGGACCACCTTTACATACAATAAATTCGAGCTCCACACTCTTTATTTAGTTCAGCTCTGAGAACTACAACGGATTGCCTCTTTGATTTATTCCTTGCTATGGATTTTATGCACACAACTAAAAGCCAAGGACGCTAAAATGTATTTCTAAAACAGTAAACTGACTATTATGAAAAAAATATTTTGGTTTTTGATTGCCCTCCATTTTCATTTTTTTTGTGTGGCACAGAATATTGGCATCAATGCCACCGGTGCTGCCCCTGCTGCATCGGCGATGCTCGATATTGTAGCAACGGACAAAGGGTTGTTGATTCCCCGTGTTGCCTTGACAGCAACCAATGCAGCCGGGCCTGTTACAAGCCCGGCTACAAGTCTGTTAGTGTATAATACAGCTACGGCAGGGTCATCACCAAACAATGTAGTGCCAGGTTATTATTATTGGAATGGTACAGCGTGGATTGCCTTGCTGAATTCAACCTCTAGTCTGAATGCCTGGAATGTTATCGGAAATTCGGGGACTACTGCCGGGACAAATTTTGTTGGCACAACAGACGCTGTTGACTTTGTGCTGAAAACAAACAACAGCGAAAAAGCACGGATAACTAGTTCGGGGAATGTAGGGATAGGCACGTCAACTTTTGACGGAACCAATCCCGAAAGATTTCTTGTAAATCCTGGAGTAACAACATCTGTTAACTCCATTGTAGGCAAAGGCAGCATCAACAGTTATTTACAACTCAATATTCAAAATCAATCTACTGGAACTTCTGCCTCATCGGATGTTGTAGCAACCTCCGACAACGGGAGTGAAACTACCAACTTTATCGATATGGGTATTAACGGCAGCACATACACTGGAGGTGTGATGGGAACAGCCAATGACGCCTATCTCTATAATGTAGGACAGAATTTGTTGATTGGTACAGGTACAGCAGCAAGATCATTGGTATTTATGACGGGCGGAACCGCGCAAGCTATCAATGAACGAATGCGCATTGATGGTTCTGGCAATATTGGAGTTGGTACCAATAGCCCCGCATTTAAGCTCGATGTTAATGGCACTATCGGTACTGGCAAGGCCTCGACTACTAATGGATCTCTTGTATTTTCAAATAGCACGAACGGTAATACAATTACAGTTAATTCGGGGGCCACGACTACTTCTTATGCAGTGACATTGCCCCCGGTGCAAGGAGCAGCCAGTACGGTGATAACTAATAATGGATCGGGTGTACTTACATGGAATACATTTGCGGCAGCAAGCGGAGGGTGGTCGATCTTAGGAAATACTGGAACAAGCTCTTCAACTAATTTTTTAGGAACAACGGACAACCAGGCATTATCATTTCGGGTGAATAACCTGCCCTCGGGCAAAATTGAAACATCAGCTACCGCTAATACTGCCTTCGGTTATCAATCCAGCCAGAATAATACAGGAACTGCAAATACTTCTTTCGGTTCGCAAACATTGCAAGCGAATACTTCCGGAGTGAACAATACTGCATTTGGGTCATCGTCTTTGAAAGCAAATCTCACCGGCACATCAAATACCGGTATTGGAGCAAGCGCATTGCTGGTGAGCACTGGAAGCTCAAACACTGCCGTAGGTAGCTTTGCTATGCAGAGTAATGTGGGTGGAAGTAATAACGCAGCGGTAGGAAACTCTGCATTAAGCAATAATGTATCCGGCACCGGTAATACGGCAGTCGGTTCTGGCGCACTACAAAGCAATAGTGCAGGAATCAATAATACCGCTATTGGAAACGGTGCATTCCAAGTAAGTACAGGGGGAAACACCAACACTGCCATCGGGGCATTCTCTTTGCAAAGTAATAACCTGGGAGCATCTAATTCAGGATTGGGATATGGAGCATTGGGGAGTACTGTTGCAGGTAATAATAATACAGGACTTGGTTACCAATCTGGATTAACCAATACTAGCGGAGGGAACAATACTTTTGTGGGATACCAGGCAGATGCTACAAGCAGTGCTCTTACCAATGCTACTGCCGTTGGTTATAATGCGAAGGTAGCATCAAGCAATTCGTTAATACTTGGAGGACTCGGAGCGAACACGGTCAATGTCGGGATTGGCAATAATGTTTTTGATGGAACTAATCCCGAAAAACTTCTGGTCAATGCAGGCAGCACTTCTTCAGTAAATATTCTTGCCGGAAAAGGTTCAATCAATAGTTACCTTCAACTTAACATTCAAAATCAATCCACCGGAACATCGGCTTCATCGGATGTAGTAGCAACGGCTGATAACGGAAGTGAGACCACCAATTTTATCGATATGGGCATCAACGGCAGCGGTTATACGGCTGCTGTAGTGGGCGGAGCCGATGATGCTTATCTCTATAACATAGGTCAGAATTTATTGATCGGCACAGGCACGGCAGGGAAGTCATTGATATTGGTAGCAGGTGGAACGAACATAGCTACCAGCGAAAGATTGCGCATCGATGGCTCCACTGGCAATATTGGAATTGGCACGACTACACCACAGGCCAGGCTCGATATTACTTCTACCACGGGTGGCCTGCTCATGCCACGGATGACTACTGTGCAACGCGATGCCATTGTCTCCCCACCGCTGTCATCGTATATTTTTAACACAACAACCGGTTTCTTCAATGTATACAATGGAACAGGTTGGAAAAGCCTTGGCTATTCAAGCTCAAGCCTAATAATAGTCTCGTCACTTGGTGATTTACCTGCACCAGCAGGCGGAGCGATCACGCTGGATGCAACTAAAAACTACCAATTTGATGGGATCATCGATCTAGTTGGTAATTATATTAATCTTAACGGAGCCACGGTTAGAGGCACCGATTTGGGAGATGGTGTTATGTCGTCTGTAAGCGGTGCTGTACTTCGTAGTTCCGGCCAAAATATATTTATTCAAAATTTTGTAGTGGTCCTTGCCGGTGGCTCAGCCAAAGCTTACGATTTTTCTGATGGCACTGGCCTCTTAAGTTGTGTTCTTCAAAATGCCAACATAGCTGATGCAACACCAAGCCTTGGGGTTGGGCAAATATCAGGGTTTAACAACGTGCTCATTCAAAATTGCGGATGGCAAACTGCTGACGGTATTAAATTAACTGGTACCATGGAGCGCTTCTTATTTTTTGGGAGTTTGGCAACGAATATGACTTCGGGCGCATGTATTGAATTTCTGAGTAGTGTCGTCATTAACGACGTTAACATAGGCCAAAGTAATTTCGAAAATTCATCAACTGCCTTGAAGTTAGATGCTGGTGCATCGGTCAACATAGGAAGAGTAGCCAGTTGCATCTTGAGGAATGTCACTACTGCACTCACTGGTTTTGATTCTTTTACCCCAGGTTGGGAGATGACAGCCAATAGCAACATCCCGAATTCGCAGACCTACGGTTATTTGTACATGAATGGCAATGCCACAGCAACTACTTTTGGTTCACTAAACACGTATATAAAAGTAGCCGGCACTACTACTTCGCTGGTTTTGCACAAAACGTCAACTCCTGCTACCAATCGGTTGACCTACATCGGTAAAAAGAATATCACAGCAAGAGTTTTTATTGCGATCAGTGGCACTTCACCAAGCACTGCCGGTGCTATATCTGTTGCACTCGCCAAGAATGGAACCGTAATTACAAATCCTCATGCATCGCTTACGGGTATGAGTAATAACCAGGCTTTTCAACTTGTGTTGGATACTGAAGTGGATCTTGTTACCAATGATTTTGTGGAAGCGTTCATCGCCAACAATACAAATACGAACAGTTATACTATCTCGGCACTGCAATTTCGAATCGTTGATTAATGATTTAGAAGAATCAAAATGATAAAGTATTTTTTTTCATGTAATTGGTTATTCATGAGTATACTGCTCATGGTAAACTCCTTAAGAGTTACGGGTCAGGCACAGTTGGTCATGAATGGTGGGGTGATCAATATCACTCAGGGAGCTTACCTTGTAATCGATAATCCTGCACCAAATGCCATTACCATCAACAGTGGGTTCATCGTTAGCGAGGGAGAAAATAATAATGTCAAATGGAATATCGGAATAACTACGGGCACCTACACCATTCCATGGAGCTACAGTGGCAGTTATATTCCCCTAACATTTACTAAAACGGCAGGCACAGGAAGCGGGTATTTTCTTTTTTCAACCTACCACACCAGTGCTCAAAACAGTACACTACTACCCTCTGGAGTTACGAATATTAATAGTACCACAGGTGCTGATAATTCTTTTTTCGCCTCTGACCGTTTTTGGCAGATGAGTGCGCTTAGCTACACTATCAAGCCAATACTTTCAAATGTTGTGTTCACCTACCTCGATGCTGAAAATATTTCTCCGAATACCATTACTGAAAGTGAACTGCGAGCGGACCGCTACAACAATACCCTTAACAGTTGGACAGACAATATTCTTAGCAGCACCATCAACACAACGAGCAATACCGTAACGGTTAGTTCTGTAGATGCAGCAAACCTCTATAGTTGGTGGGCCATAGGAAACCTGGGCACCAAGCGGTACTGGGTCGCTCCATCTAATTCAACCTCTAATCTCGCGGCGAATTGGTCTGGAACATCCGGGGGAACTGGTGGTGCAGGTGTACCCACTGCTCAAGATGACGTGATTTTTGACGGAGCAGCCAACGCCAATACTGCGATCAATGCAAATTTAACTGCAATGACCCTACTGATGAGTTCTGGTTATTCAGGCACGATAACACAAGGCACTAGTATAATCACGTTAAGTAGTACAGCAACCTTTTCTGGAGGAACATTTACCGGGGGCTCGTCAGGTATTATTGTTGGCGGAGCGTTCACTTTATCGGGTACTTCATTCACTTCCAGTACTGCCACATTAGATCTCAAGAGCAATTTTACTTTTAACAGTGGCAGCTTTGCTCACAATAGTGGGACTGTAAAATTTTCTGGTACGACTGCAACACAAAACATAAATGGATCTGTGGCGGGTAACTTCAATAACATTCTGGTCACCAATGTTGGTGCCAGCCCCGGAGTAAGTGTTCAGAGTAATCAAAACCTGCTGGGGGTTTTAACGCTGGCAAGCAATGTCGTTTTTGATGCAGATGGAAGTAGCAATACATCCGTTTTCAAACTTATCTCAAGCAATGATAACCCAACCCAGGATGCGGCTGTTGATGTGTTGCCTTCAGGGGCACAGGTCACCGGGAATGTCACCGTCCAACGCTTCATGGCGAAGGAGGGACCTAACAACAATAGAATATACCGCTATATATCTTCTCCTGTTCAAAATGCATCGGTTGCAGATATTCAAAATGAAATTCCTGTAACCGGATCTTTTACAGGCACTAGTGTTTGCTCTGGGTGTTTAACTAATCAATCCATGTTTTCTTATAACGAAACTGTGATCACTGATACTAATGGAAATGGAATAGCAAATTTATTTGACGGGTATATTGATTTTCCGGGCACATCAAATACCGAAACCTTGGTACCAGGATTGGGCTATACAATTTATGTGCGAGGAAACATACTCGGCTCAACCTTATGGGATGTTCGCGGTCCGGTGAATGCAGGGAATGTTACTCCGGTCTCTTTACCAGTGACCTTCACATCTTCGGGAAGCCTTGCCAATGATGGATGGAACCTGGTGGGGAATCCTTTTCCATCTACGATCGATTGGAGTGCGGCTAGCGGATGGACGAAAACAAATTTAGATGCCAGCATTTATATTACAGACAACGGCAATCCTACTATTCAATATGCAACATGGAATGGTGTAACCGGAACGAATGGGGGATCGCGTTACATTGCCACAGGTCAGGGATTCTGGACGAAGGCCAATGGATCAGGTGCACCCGTATTACAAGCCAATGAAAATACGAAGGCAGCGGGCACACAGACTATTTTTTTTAGGGAAGGAAGCCTGACCAATCTGTTGCGGGTAACAATGATTGGAGGTATAACACGCGATGAGACCGTGCTCCATTTTCGTGATGACGCTACACCGGGTTTTGATCATCATGCCGACGCTTTGAAATGGATGAATGAATCTTTTAGTTTTTTCTCTTTATCTAGTAATAATGAAATGCTGGCGATCAATTCATGGTCTGCACTCGGTTGTGGTGCGACACCTGTAAAGCTCAGCGTAACCAATGCTGGGGCTGGCCACTATTCACTAAAGTTCTCTAACCTCGATTCTTTTGAAGAAACACAACTTACGTTGAGCGATCACTTCCTGAATCAATCCATTTCCATTACAGATAATATGGTGTATCCATTTGACGTAACAACCGATGTCCACTCTACCGGCAGCGACCGTTTCTTGTTAACGATCAACAGGATTTTACCTCCCGTTGTGATTGGGAATATTAATGATATCCTGACGATTGATTACACCACAAATGTTCAATGGTATTATAACGATGAGCTTATTGCTGGGGCAACCTCACCAACGTTCACGCCAAAAAAATCAGGGACCTACAGCGTGGTAGTGATCCATTCCGGATGTGAATTAACAGGATCGATTGTCTTTGCAATCACAGGTTTGGAAAAGTCATTACCAGAGGGGATAAATGTTTTTCCAAACCCGGTCACCAATGTTATATTCATAACAGCCGACAAAAATGAAATAACGTCAATTACGGTTATAAATGCGTTGGGAGAGACTCTCGGAGAATTTCAATTGACGGATGTTAATGGCTATCAAAGCGGAAGTTTTGCGATGCAGGATAAAGCCGCAGGCATTTACCTTCTAAGGATAGTTGCTGGCAAAAATATTTATTCAAAAAAAATCATTAAAAAATAAAACTATATGTCAAGCGGACTTTTGTTTGTTGGAATGATTCTAATGATGACAACTTCTGCGGTGGCGCAACCGGGAGACCCGGGGGGCGATCCGGATGTTCCAATTCGTGGAACAGAAATACTCCTGGTAGCCGGTAGTCTTTTGGGAGTAAAGATGATACGGGATATGAAGAAACCCAAACGACAATGATAAACTTAAAAACATTTATTGAATTTCTTCCATCTATAGTTTAAGGTGTTTTGTTCTTGACAGGAAAGAGTAGGGAGCTATATAAGCTGTGTTGCTTAAAAGCATTTATTGATTGGCCCTCAAACTTTAATAATTGCAAGAGCAAGTTGGCCTTCCGTGCCAAGAGATGGGGCTAACGCTACAAACATAGGGTAAATAATTTCATGATCGTTTAGTATTGGCCCGAACCGCATTGATTATTTTTTCTTTTAGTTCTTGAGGGTGAAAGGGTTTTGTTACAAAATCGCTGAAGCCAAATTTCATGGCCTTCTCTTTTTCTTCGAGCATTGCAGATGCAGAGAGCGCGAAGATGGGAACCGTTTTAAAATAAGGATCTTCATAAGAGCGAATCATTTGAGTAGCTTCATACCCATCCATTACCGGCATTTGTAGATCCATGAGCACAAGGTCGTACGATTTGTCTTTTATTTTCTCCAGTGCTTCTCTGCCGTCATTGACAATGGTTAACGTCATTCCCCACCGCTTTAGAAAATTCGCAACTACTACCTGATTGATCATATTATCTTCCGCGACCAACACATTGGCAGGGTTTTCCAACGGAGAATTCTGGGTTTGTTTAGCACTTTCTCGCCTAATTGCTTCACCGATTTGAAATGGAATGTCGAAGGAAAACTCAGTCCCTTTGCCAAATTCACTTTGCACTCTAATTTCACTGCCCATCAATTTTAGTAATTTCTTAGCAATAGATAGCCCAAGACCAGTGCCTCCATATTTGCGAGTTGTGTCACTACTCGCTTGCGTGAAGTTTTCAAATATGGAACTCAACTTATCTGATTTAATGCCAATACCTGTGTCTTTGATTGAAAAATGAATGACACATTCTTGGTCACTCACTTGGACAGGAGTCACCGTTAAGCTTACCGCACCTTTCTCAGTGAATTTAATTGCATTACCAATTAGATTGTTTAGCACCTGACCGAGGCGAATAGAATCGCCCATCACGACAGAAGGCAATTTGGTTGTAACATCTATTTTTAAGACTATTCCTTTGTCAGCGGCACGGCTTTCCGATAATGTGACGTACTTCTGCAGAATATCAGGTAGGTTAAAAGCAATATTTTCCAACTCCACTTTACCAGCTTCAATCTTACTGTAGTCAAGAATATCGTTGACGAGTGACAAAAGGTTTTCTCCTGAAAACTTCAACAAGTTTAATTTTTCAAGTTGGTTTTTTCTAGGCTTTTCTTCAAGCATGATGTTGGTCAGTCCAATGATAGCGTTCATGGGTGTGCGAATCTCATGGCTCATGATACTCAAGAACTGACTTTTTGCAAGGGTGGAAGCTTCTGCTTTTTCTTTTTCTTCCTTAAGCTGTTTCTCAAATTTTTTCCGTTCTTCGATTTCTCTCACCGAAGCTTGAAAAGTTAATATTTGCCCATGCTCATTGTAAATAGGTTGCGACAATGCCTCCACCCAAATGAATGTACCGTCCAATTTGCGAAGCTGGCTTTCTGTTCGAACGGACTCACCTTGCAACAACTTGACCAGGTAGACTCTCTTTAATTCCTCTGCTTGATCGGTGGGCATCATTTCAAAGGGAGAAAGTCCGATCAATTCCTCGGGTTCGTATCCCAATACTTCTTTGCATGATGGAGAAACATAAACACAACGCGCTTCTTCGTTGGCTTCGAAAATAGTGAGCATGTCTTTGGAGTTGGATGATACCAAACGAAAGAGACGCTCACTTTCTTCAAGTTTGAATTCCGCTAACTTTTGTTGATGGATGTCACGGATAGTTGCCATGATTCCAATTTCGTTACCATTGTCATCATATGCAGGACCTGAAACGACTTCCACCCAAATTACAGTTCCATCTTTTTTTACAACTCGGTTTTGACTGGTTTGAGTTGTTCCCCCAACTGATGCTGGGTGGACTTCGTTCGCCAAAATCTTTAGGTCATCTTTATAAATGAGATCGAATGGAGATTTACCAATCAACTCTTCAGGCTCATATCCCAAAACCTCCTTCACCGATGGAGAGAGGAAGGTGTGAACTGGAATTGGATCCGAAGTCACGATCGCAATCACATCTTTCGAATTGGCGGATATCAATCTGTATTTCCTCTCACTTTCCTTTAGCTTTTGCTCTGCAACTTTGCGATCTGTTGTGTCTTCCAATGTTCCAACATATCCAATAAAATTGTCCTTTTCAGAATGCATCGGAGAAGCATGACTATTTACCCAACGTATCTCTCCAGCCTTGTTTTGAAAACGAAATTCAAAATTGAAATCGATTTTCTTTTCGACTGCATTTATCCATACACGCAGTACCTTGTGTCGATCCTCTTCATAGATGACCCTGATCCAGCCGGTGCCTAAGGCATCGGCTTCAGTTACACCGGCAATATCACACCACTTTGGGTTTACATAAGTGCCTCGACCTTGTGCATCCGTTTGATAAATTCCGACTGGCGCGCTTTCTGCCAGCGAGCGAAACCGCAATTCGCTTTCTATCGCTTGATTAGTTGATACTTCGATTTGCTTTACGCTCAATCGCAAATCAAGTTGGGTCATCACCTGGTTTGCGAGGGTTTGAAGTCCGCTGAATTGCTTTTCAGTAAGGTCTTTTGATTTTTGGTCGATCACACAAAGTGTTCCCAGCCTATAACCTTTGGGGGAGGTCAATGGAACACCTGCATAAAAACGAATGTGGGGATCCCCTGTTACAAGCGGGTTATTGCTGAACCGTTTATCTTCTGAGGCATCTTTCACAATCATTCCATTTTTATGCGTAATGGCATGGCTGCAAAAGGATATGCTTCGCGGAGTCTCACGGACTTCTAACCCCATACAAGCTTTAAACCATTGTCGATTTTGATCCACCAGACTTATCAACGCGATTGGTGTTTCGCATATGTTTGCCGCTAGTTTGACAATTTCATCGAAGTCTTTCTCTCCAGCTGTGTCGAGAATGTTATATCGGTGGAGTTCCTTTAACCGTTCATTTTCGTTTGCTTCAAATTCTACCTGCTCCATTACCATTAGATTATTGTTAATGCGATTAGTCTTCAAAAACTCGAGTCAAAGATGAGTCAATAGAAGAGATATTTTCTGAGTTTTCGTTCAATAGTACTGAATTTTCGATGAATTCGAATCAGCTGAATAAAGGCAAATGGCCTCGTCATTTGTGCCTGAAAGATTTGTCTATGAAACCAGCCAGTTCAAACTCTTGTGCGAGGGATTGATCGAATAAAACCCCAATAGCGCCTCACCAGCTCATACATTTGAAGCATCAAAAGCAAAACACAAATTATTATGATACTTAAAAGGACAATTGACATTTTGGTTTCGGCAGTAGCGCTGCTGTGCCTGTTGCCAGTCATGTTTTTGATTGCTATAGCGATCAAATTGGAATCGAAAGGTTCTATTTTCTATGGAGCGCCGAGAGCCGGCCAGGGCTATCGCATTTTCAACTTACTTAAATTCAGAACGATGGGGCAGCATGCAGCAGCTGCACTGAAGTCCCTTCAGCATTTGAATTTATATGGTGACAATAAACCTGTGTTGGAGAAAGCTGACTTCTGTCACTACTGCCATGCTCATGGGCAAGATTGTACGATGATGATTACCGGAGATGGTCAATACGTTTGCGAGCACTTCCTTAACGAGGAGAGCAAAGGTGAGTCGGCCTTTTTTAAAATCAAAGATGATCCACGTATTACCAAAGTTGGAAAATTCTTGCGCAATACCAGCCTGGATGAACTGCCCCAATTGATCAACGTGCTAAAAGGAGAGATGTCGCTTGTTGGTAATCGTCCTCTCCCATTATATGAGGCAGAAAAATTAACCTCGGATGATGCTGCACTCCGCTTTATGGCACCTGCGGGCATTACAGGCTTGTGGCAGGTAACAAAGCGGGGACGCAAAGGTGAGATGTCGGAAAGTGAACGGATTGAGTTGGATAAAAAATATGCCAAAGAACATACGTTCACGAAAGATCTAAAATTGATCTTCAAGACTTTTCCAGCCTTAATTCAAAAAGATAATGTTTAACCAAAATATAAATTAAAATTAACCTTGTATGAAACTTGCATTTATTGGAACCGGGTACGTTGGACTTGTTAGTGCGACTGCCTTTGCGGAAATGGGTAATGATGTCACTTGTGTGGATGTCGATCAAACGAAGGTTGACAAACTGAGTCAGGGCAAACTGACTATCTACGAACCTGGTTTAGATGAACTATTCGTTCGCAGTATTCGTGAAGGACGTTTGCATTTCACCACAAAGTTGGTGGAAGCCGTTGACAAGAGCACCATTATTTTCTTGACACTGCCCACACCTCCACAAGAAGACGGCTCGGCCGATCTTTCTTATGTAATGGGCGTGACCCATCAACTGGCAGCCATGATGGTTAATTCGTACAAAGTGATTGTCACAAAAAGCACAGTTCCTGTTGGAACAGCGGATAAAATCAGGGCCGCACTTGAATCCCATAACCTGAAAGCCGGCCATCACTTTGATGTAGTGAGCAATCCAGAATTTTTAAGGGAAGGATCAGCCATACAAGATTTCATGAAACCAGAGCGTGTAGTGATAGGCACTCGCAATCCCGCTGCTGCTGAATTGATGCGGCATTTGTATGAACCCTTTGTGCGTAACGGTAACCCGATAATAGTCATGGACGAACGTTCAGCAGAATTGGTGAAATATGCATCAAATGGGTTTCTGGCGATGAAGATTAGTTTCATTAATGAGATTGCGAATCTCTGCGAAGCTGTAGGAGCGGATGTTGAACGTGTTCGCCTAGGGATGGGCAAAGACAGTCGCATTGGAACACAATTTTTGTATGCAGGCCTTGGATATGGAGGTAGCTGCTTTCCTAAAGATGTGCAAGCCTTGGCACGCACAAGCAAAGAGTTTGACTATGATTTTCAAATCCTTAATGCCGTTATGGACGTGAACCAAAAGCAACGGGAGAATATGTTAGCAAAAATTATAGGTCGCTTTGGAGACTTGAATGGTAAACAATTTGGCATTTGGGGCCTTTCCTTTAAGCCCAATACAGACGATGTTCGTGAAGCCCCTGCATTGTGGTTGATTGAACAATTGGTGACTCGTGGCGCGAAAGTAGTTGCTTATGATCCTGAAGGTTTAGAGAATGCATTGAAGACACTGAAGGTTGAAATCAAATGGTCAAGCGACCGCAATGAAGTTCTTCCAGAAAGTGATGCACTCATTGTTTGCACTGAGTGGAATGAATTCAGAAACCCAGACTGGAACATTGTAAAAAATTCGTTGAAGACCCCGATCATATTTGACGGAAGGAATTTATACGATCCTCACTTTGTGGCTGGATTGGGATTTGAATATCACAGTATCGGCAGGCAATACATTGAGCCAAAGAAAGTAGAAAATGTTCCCTTTTATAAGATAGCTGTTTAAATAATTAATGTTGTGAAGAAGATTTGTTGTGTTTGTTTTATTCTTACCCTGGGGCTGATTACCCCAGGGATTTCTCAAGAAATCATTCTTCCAAGTATTGAAGTGATAATGGATGTAGCCTTGGAATATAGCCCACTTGTGAAAACACAAGAGGCATCCATACACGGGCAAGAGGCTGATTTGAAACGCAACGGCAAGTTGTGGCTTCAATCGCTTCAACTGCAAGTTGGCTCTCAATACACCACATACACTTCAAATGAAAATGCAGTGCTTCCCATATTTGGAGCTCAAACAGGTGTCATGGTTAGGTTCTCCATCTATGATTTTGTTTCCAGAAAAAATATCATGGACAAATCAAGATGGGCTATTGAGGAAGCCAAGTTTCGAACGGACCAACAACGCGTAGTCATTCGGCAGTTGGTAGTCCATGCATATCAGCAAGCCGTGCTCAACCAGGAATTAATGAAAGTGACTAATGAACGAGTGCAAGCGGCAATCAGTCATCAGGAAATGGCTGATCGCGAATTTAAATCAGGAGATATCCCCCTTTCTGAATTATCCCGAGTAACTCAAATAGCAGGACAGGCTAAAACAGAATTAGCAAAAGCCAAAGCAGAATTTTACGAGGCCTATTATCAGTTGGAAGTGTTGATTGGAAAAAAAATGACTGAACTCTGACCAGCCACCATGACACTCTTAGATTTTGTAAAACTTTTATTGTCGTATAAAAAATGGCTAATCATACTGCCTGTTATTGTGGCTGGATTGGTTTTTGTGCTAACGGCAGAGCAACCTAAAACTTATGTTTCCCAAGCTTTACTCTACACCGGTATTGTTCCAACCAGTGATGGAACCGTTAATGTTCAAGCCCGGGTAGATGTATTTGCCGTTAACAGCGCCTTTGATAATATTCAAATTATCATATTGAGCAGACAAGTGTTGGAAGAAACGAGCCTTCACCTCATTGCGCGCCACCTCAGTAGAAAGAAAATAAATCCAAAAAAGCTGGAGAAATCCATTGCAAAATTTATTGATGAGCACAAAGAAGAGTTTAATAAAATTCCTTCGGCTGAATCAGAGGAAATTTTATTTAAAAACCTGTTAGCGCAAAGCCAAACGCCTTTGATGCGATGGCTTATTGAAGATGATATGAGTATCTACTCAATCAGTCGAATCAAAGAAGGGTTAAAAATAAAAAGAAGTGGATCGTCCGATCTGCTCGAAGTAGTCTGCACGGCTAATGAAGCCTCTGTAGCAAGAGAAACATTGAACTTTGTCATTGACGCTTTCACAAAGCGCTACAAAGAAATGAGAAAATCGGAAGTGGGTTCGATGGTTCAGTTTTTTGAGAAGGAAGTGGCCAAGGCTGCAGAGCGCCTTTCTAAATGTGCTGAAGACATGAAGATTTTTCAAATGAACAATAGAATTATCAACTACTATGAACAAACTCACCTGGTAGCTATTGAAACAGAACATCTGAACGGACAATATTATGACGAGTTGATGAAGCTGGCCGCGTCAGAGAGAGCCTATCGGGATTTAAGTTCAAAATTGGGTGACCCTGTTCAGCAAGCGTTGTCGAGCGGAGAGATCGTTCGTTCGCAACAAGTCATTTCACAATTGATGACAAAGAAGGAATTGGTCAATTCTTCCAGCAATGCTTACAAAGCTATTGGTGATTCCATTCAGAAAGAGGAGATATCACTGCGTAGAGCAATCAACCAATTATACATCGATGGAAGAACCGAGGAAGGAGTGTCTAAAAAGGACATTCTTCGCCAATGGTTAGATCAATTTATTGCATTATCAGAAGCACGGGCCAGAGTGGTGGTAATGGAGAACAGAAAAGTAAAACAAGAGAAAGAGTATGACTTTTATGCTCCTCTGGGGTCGGTGCTTCATAATTTTGAAAGACAGATGGATGTGGTGGAACGTGAGTATCTTGATCTCCTTCATAGTTTGAACCAAGCGAGGCTTCGTCAACAGAGTGCGGAGTCATCAACCATGTTGGCCACGGTCGATCCTCCCAGTAACCCATTAAAGGCTGCACCATCAAAAAGGAAATTACTGATCATCGTTGGCTGGTTGGGTACATTTATTATGGTGATGGGCATAGTTCTGTTTATCGAATATTTTGATAGTACACTACAAAGCCCTGAGCGCGCTGAAAGCAAAACAGGTCTGATTGTTTTGGGAGCAACGGCAAAAGATGTAGAAAGCAATATTGGAAAAATGGCAATGTCAAATTTGATGCTGCGCTTTATGGCCAATATTCCTAAGGGAAATCATGCCATTAGAAAATTACTGGTGGTCTCAAAATCGAATTCAATCAATGCCGTTGAAATAAGTAAACAGCTTGCGCACCTTTTCTGTAATCAAAACGAGAAAGTTGCATTGGCAGGATCATTAGCAATGACGCAAAATGATTTTCCTGTTCTTGCTGTAGAAGAGGTGAGCAGCAATAATCATCCGTATGATATCATCATTGGTATATTGCCTTCCCTCAACCAGGCAACATCCGAATGGAGTCTTTTAGAAACAACTCATGAAACACTGCTTGTTGTTTCGGGAGAGCACACTTGGACATCAGCGGATATCCAATCCGTAGAAACACTTGAAAAGATTACGCATCGCAAGCCACTGCTTTTGCTCGCCGGTATTGAAGAACGTAGACTCGAACATTGGTTGGGAGAGTTGCCAAAGAAGCGATCAAGAGTAAGAAGAATAATTAAGAAAATAATTAGCTTTCAATTTACATAACATGGGCACGACTTCCGGATTTGATATTGTATGTGTTGCACAGCCTTCGTGGAGTGGCTCGTACGCCAAATCCACGGTGCTGCTGATGAAAGAAGTAGCGCTTCGAAACCGCGTGCTCTATGTTGACTATGCTTTTACATGGAAAGATTTATTTCAATCGATTCTTAAAAGACAACGAGCACCTGTACTTCAAATGCTGGGATTGAAAGACCGATTGCGAATTGCTATGGTTAAAAATAAAGAGATGCGATTGGCTGTGCTCACGTTACCACCCATGTTGCCACTAAACTTTCTTTCGCATGGCCGATTGTATAAACTTTTGAATTCTTTTAACAGTTGGTTGGCCAGCATATCGATTCGGAAAGCGATGGAGCGTATGAGATTTAATGACGCTATAGTTATTAATGCTTTTTCTCCAGGCCTTGGATTAAATATGCTTAACAAGCTGAACGAGAAGCGCACCATTTATTATTGCTATGATGAAATCAAGAATGCAGACTGGAGTGGAAAGCACGGAGGAATAATGGAAGATGAATTTGCACGTAAAGCAGATGCCATCGTTGTCTCCTCTGACTCGTTGCGTGATGATAAATCTTCACTTAACAAAAAGATATTTGTTGTAAAAAATGGGGTGGACACTAAGTTGTTTAAAGTTGCCAAACAAAACACAACATCAAAAACAAATCCGGTTGTCGTAGGATTTGTGGGGAGCCTTGACTCTCGCCTTGACTATAAATTACTTGAACACTTAATTAAGAACTCAAGCGAATTTCATTTTCGATTTATAGGCAGGATTGTTGACGAAACGTTTAATGCTTTGCGATCGCTACCGAATGTGGAGTGGGTAGCTCCAGTGTCGTATGCCGAACTTCCCTCACTAATTCAGAATTTTGACATTGGTATCATCCCTTTTGTAAAATCTTCCTTTACTGAAAAAATATATCCGTTGAAGATCAATGAATATCTCGCCATGGGCAAACCAGTGGTAATGACTTCCTTCGCGATACTACCCGAATTCGATTCTATTGTAAAGACGGCTGATTCACCGGAGGACTTTAAGAATGCAATTCAAAGTAGTGTTGAGAACGATGATCAGGAGAATAGAGCAAAACGAATTCAGCTGGCTCAGAAAAATTCGTGGGAGGAGAGGTCAATCGAGCTGAATGAAATCTTAGAAATAGTAAACAGTGAAAAAGCATAAGGTAGTTCCAACGATTAAACGGCTCCTGATTCAGAAGCAATCACTGTGGTCGTTAGGTGGCAATGGTGTGTCGGCTCTTGCGGGGTTGATGTTGTTTGCTATCAGCTCTTCGCGTTTATCGGCTTCTGATTTTGGAATTTGGGTTCTCTTTCAATCAGTGAGCACATTGTTTGATATGTTCAGAACAGGTTTGCTGTTGCCCGGATATCTTCAGCTTTCTGCCGGGCTTTCGAGAAAAGGAAAATCCAGTATTTACAATTCTGTTCAAATTGTTTTTCTTTTAATGACATTGGGGCAAAGCCTTGTGTGCTGGATGTTGCAATTAGTTGTTCCTGTTGACTCAGCGTGGCATTTCTTTTTTGCCTACTATCCCTTGATTCTGATCTCAGGAGCGCTATTAACTCTTGCTGAGTGGTGGTTTCAATCTAACCTTAGGTTTCAGCATATTCTTTTACTGCGAAGTATTCACCGATTGTTGTTAATTTCGTTGGCGTTCTTTCTCGTATTTGATTTAAGTCGCTTGATCTACGCGCAAGTGGCAGCGAATGCTTTTTGTGGTGCTATCATTTATATTCTTTATAAAATGCCAATGCCTAAAAAATTAATGGTTTCCTCTTTGCACCGATCAAAACTTTTTCACTTTGGCAAATACGCGACACCTTCTCAATTACTTTCAAATTTGCTTCGCAGCTCTGATACGTTAATGATCAGCTCAGCGATGGGTGTTGCAGCAACGGGAATTTATGGGGCGGCTTCAAAATTCCTTGAATTCATTGAACTTCCCTTGAGGAGTTTTGGTGCAGTCAATTTTAATCACCTGGCAAAAATGGCCAATGCAGGAAGACATCACGAATCATTTTCATATACGATGCAACGCATTCGTTCCACAACAATAAAAATAGTTCCGATTGCAATATTATTGTGGATATTTTCTCCGCAGTTAATCTCCTTCCTTTCAGGGCCGCACTATGCAGCAAGCGTTCCGGTTTTACGCATCATGGCGGTTTACTGCATACTCATTCCGGCTGATCGTTATTTCGGTTTACTACTGGAAGCATTCGGTCGCCCTGATCTGAATTTGGTGAAAGTGTTTGCTATGCTCTGTGCGAATGTTGTCGGGGATTTAATTGCTATTTCACTTTTCAATACGCCAGTTGCAATAGCCGTGTCGTCCATTATTACTTTCTCCATTGGTGTTGGTTTTGGATTGTGGCTAGTGATAACTAAAGCGATGCCACGACTTCCAGAAATAAATTTAAAAGTGGCCGTGAGTCGCCTTTAGGCCATGAAGAAAGGCGGAGCATTCTTTATAGTCCTCCTGATGTGCGCACTATTGATTTATTTTTTGTCGTCAGGCAATCTTGTTTTCGGCTTGGTCATCTCCATCATACCTTTCTTATTTGCAGGGATTATTATTTTTTTTCGCTCTCCCATCATCGGGTTATTTCTCACACTCATTTGGGCAGCCATCGGACTGGGTATCAAACGTTATTTGCCCAATGATTCGGGTTCAGCCCTTGGTCTTGGTGTGGATATTCTTTTAGTGTTAACGTGGCTTGTATTTTTTGTTACGAATTATGGAAAGAAATTGGAATCAAAAGCATTGAAGAATGGCCTGATGATCGGCACACTTCTTTGGTTTGGATACAATGTCTTTGAAATTCTCAATCCTCAAGCGCCCACTTTTGTCGGATGGTTTTATGCAGTGCGTGGAGTGGCCTTATATATGATCCTTGTGGTTCCTTTGGTGTTATTCGTCATCCGTGAAAAAAAACAAGTGGATTGGTTTATCATCATTTGGTTTGGGTTCTCACTGCTTGGTGTTCTCTGGGGAATGAAACAATTGTATGTAGGATTGGATTATGGTGAACTCAATTGGTTATCAGAGCCCGGCAACCGATCTACTCATTTGCTTTTTGGTAAACTTCGTGTGTTCTCATTCTACAGCGACTCAGGACAATTCGGAGCAAGCATGGGCCACGCATGCATTGTCGCGTTGGTCATCGCTATACAATCAGTGGGGAGGAGACGTTACATAATGGGATTCCTAGGATTGATTTTTTTTTACGGGATGATGATCTCCGGAACGCGTGGTGCGATGGCTGTGCCGGTCGTAGGTGCCATCGCTTTTTTGCTCCTCAAAAAAAACTGGAGCTTGATCATAATAGGAGTGAGTGTAATGGGACTGGCATTTGGCACGTTGAAATATACTTCAGTGGGCAGTGGCATTTATGAAGTGCAACGCATGCGCACAGCACTGGATCCGAATAACCCTTCCCTGCTTATACGTGTAGAGAATCAAAGAAAATTATTTGAATATCTTAAAACTCGTCCCTTTGGTGGTGGGGTTGGATCAGCAGGGTATTGGGGTTTGCGTTTTAATCCCAATTCCTTTCTCGCCAACCTTGCGCTTGATAGTTGGTATGTAAAGATTGCCGCAGAACAAGGCTTTGTTGGACTTGTATTATTTCTTGGATTTGTTTTATACATACTTATCGAAGGCTATCGAAGGATCTCCAAAGTGCATGACGTTGAGACAAAAAATTTACTCTCAGCATTGTATGCGGGCATCGCAGGAATAGCGGTGGCGAGCTATGGAAACCAGGTTTGGGGCCAAATGCCCACCGGAATCATCCTTTATATCTCCATGGCCATTATGTGGACATTTTCAGGCCCAGACTTTAATCGAAAGTAATACCCTGTTCATCGAAATCAGCATCCCTGTTGATCGAAATTAGAAATTAGGTGGCTCGTAGCACGGTACTTTTGATGCATGGAAACAATCATACTCTGGATCATAGCGGCATACCCGATAACGGTGTCATCCTATTTGCTGTTTTTTTCGATCATTTCTTTCTTTGAAAAAAAAAAGAAGCTTTTAACTCTTTCGGGAAATCAAAATAGATTTCTGATTCTGCTTCCTGTCTACAAAGAAGACGAGGTAATCCTGGAGAGCGCATGGAATGCTTTGCACCTGAATTACAACAAAGCAAAATTTGATGTTTTGGTGATTGCCGATTCTTTGCATGGAATTACCAAAGCGAAATTGAAAAGCATGGGGTGCCGTGTAGTGGTAATGGATTTGAAACCACGATCTAAGGCTAAAGCAATCAATTTGGCATTGAGCCAGGTTCCCGATCATCAATATGACGTTGCCTTGGTGTTAGATGCCGATAATTATTTATCTCCAGATGCTCTCATCCAAATAAATTCAGTTTTCAACTCTGGAGCCAATGCAATTCAGTGTCAGCGTATGGCTAAGGAAGTCTCAACTCCTGTGTCAATACTTGATGCTATCAGCGAAGGAATCAACAATACAATTTTCAGAAAAGGCCATCGTGTAGTTGGGTTATCGGCTGCACTTTCCGGATCAGGCATGGCTTTCAACTATTCTATCTTTAAAAAAGTGATGAGCAGAATTGAAGCCACAAACGGCTTCGACAAAGATCTGGAGTTTGAAATTATTTCCACCGGAATAAAGATAGAATACCTCGAATCAGTACACGTGTTTGATGAAAAGGTTAGTTCATTAGAAGTTTTGAAAAATCAGAGAACTCGTTGGTTTGCCGCTCAATTGATAAACATAAAAAAAGGCTTTCGATTTTTTAAAAGAAATCCGTCCGTTGATTTGTTTGACAAGTGGTTTCAAATGTTGATTCCATCACGCTTGTTGCTGGTTGGGTTCATGTTATTTGTAAGCCTTCTCTCTTTTCTTTTTCAGAATGAGATCATAACAACTGCTTTGATAGCGTCAACAGCTTGCACCATCATCGCATTGATCCTGGCAGCGCCCAGAAAATATATGAGCAAAAATCTGAAAACCATTTTAGTAAATCTTCCGGCCTCTTTTTTTGCGTTGGTGATTTCTTTCTTTTCCATTCAGAAAGCCATGAAAGGATTCATTCACACACCGCACTCATCACCCGGTCAAATTAAGTAATTATGAGAATAGGAATTGAAGCGCAGCGGATCCTGCGAAAGAACAAACACGGGATGGATATGGTGGCGCTCCACCTCATCCGAGCCCTACAAGAAATTGCTCCGGAGCATGAGTATATTGTTTTTCTTCGACCCGGGGAAGATATCTCTGTGCTGAGTGGATTTACCAGTGTGAAGGTGGAGTACGTTCATTCACTTACTTATGCCGACTGGGAACAAGTTTGGCTACCGCTAGCCATCCTGAGATGCAAAGTAGATATCATGCATTTTACCAGTAACACAGCACCTGTGTTTTGTCCAGTGCCGTATGTGCTGACACTTCATGACGTCATCTTTATGGAGAACACATCTCGTTCGAAAGCATTGTACCAAAAATTAGGCTCTATTTATCGGGCATGGAATGTTCCGATTGTTGCGCGCAAAGCCGCGAAAGTGGTGACTGTTTCAATCTATGAATCGCAACGAATTCTACATTTTTTTCCTGAAGTCAAATCGTACTTGCGTGTCATTTATAATGCTGTATCATCAACTTTTTTTGATCGAGGTGACTTATCAATTAATTCATCGATCGCTAAACTTCCCTCTAAATTTTTTCTTTTCCTCGGTAACACAGATCCCAAAAAGAATACTGCCAATGTTATTAAGGCTTACATTCATTATCGCAACATCCTGAAGGGTGAGTTGCCACTGATCATTGGAGACTACCCGCGGAACCTGGTCGAGTCCCTGATGATTAAAGAAGGATCGGCCGAGCTGTTGGATGATGTTATCAGTCTTGGTTATCTCACACAACTTGAGCTTTCAAATCTTTATAAGAAGGCTACCGCGTTCTTGTATCCATCGCTTCGCGAGAGTTTTGGAATTCCAATACTTGAAGCCATGGCCAGTCATTGCCCGGTAATCACTTCAACCACATCGTCAATGCCGGAAGTAGCGGAAGGAGCAGCCGTAATGGTTGACCCGTGCAAACCATTGGAGATTAGTGCTGCGATGGAAAAAATTGAAAAGAACGTTGCTTTTCGTCAGCAATTAATTCAGAAAGGAAAGACCCGGGCCATGCAGTTCAGTTGGAAAAGAAGTGCACAGCAGTATTTACGATTATACGAAGAAGTATCTCTTTCAAGAATGTTAAATAAATTCTCAATTCAAAATTTATGATTAAAATGAAAAAATTCTATGGGTTGATTTTTGCGGGCTTGACACTTTACAGTTGTCAGGATCAGAACAGCGTGGCTCCAGGTTCGCAGGGAGAATTTGATTACCACTCGACACACGATGTGAATGTAAGCGCCTTTTTTACTGATACACAAGGCAGTTACCTTACACAAATTCCTTTTGAGGTTTCAACGTCTGCATCGTTCGATAGTGCGTTCGTTATGGCGAGAGTATCCACGGGCACAAGCGGGCATGATCAATTGTCGTTAAACATCCCAACTACAGTTGATACCTTGTTTGTTCGGGTTAATTATCATGGAGTTCCTTCGCGCTGGAAAGTGCCGGTAGGAGATGGGGAAGTCAATTGGAATCTCGCCACAGTAATCAACGAACCTTCAGTTGCTAACAAAGCCGATGGAACAAGCGGTGGTAGAGTAGAAGCATTGCCATTTACATTGAATTATCTTGGCACCTGGGGAAGTGTAGGAACACCCAATTACCTTGTTCCTGGTGGAGACGTGATTGATGCTGCTTTGCTTTCAAGAATTAACGCCTCGTTACCGGAGACAAAAAATCTTACCATCACCAATCCCAGTTATATCACTTCGGAGGATAAAAGCATTGAAATTACGGACAACGCTGACGTTTGGATCACTTTTATATCAGAAGGTGCTGGCTATCTGAATTCGTTGGGTTATTACGCCTATGACAAAACATCTCCACCTAAAACGGTCGCTGATTTAAAAAATGTCACGGTGATTTTTCCAAACTGCTCCTTTCCGGGAAGTGGTGGCAATTTGCATTCAGGCGACAAAGTTTATTTAGGAAAATTCAAACCGGGTCAAATGATCGGTTGGATTTTATTTTCCAATGGGTTCTCCAACAATCAAGTTACATCAGGAAACTGGATGTTGTACTCCAATCAAGCACTGAACAGTTTTATCGCAAATCCAGCGCTGCATCAACAGAATGTATTATTAAATGATCCGGGTTTTGGAAGAACCATTTTGGGTTTTGAAGATATCCGCAGAGACAACGGTAATTGTGATAATGATTTTAACGATGTGCTCTTCTCCATCACAGCAAATCCTGCGACCGCTATCAACACGCAATCGCTTTCTAATTTGGATATCCCGCAGGATGCTGATAAGGATGGCGTGACAGATAAACTCGATGCTTATCCTACTGATCCAGCACGAGCTTATAATCAATATTTTCCTGCACAGAATATGTTCAACACGCTGGCCTACGAAGATCTTTGGCCTAGCCGCGGAGATTATGATTTCAACGATTTGGTGATGAACTATAATGTGCAACAAGTACTGAACGCTGCTAACAAGGTGGTTGATGTTAAGATGACCTATCAACTTCAGGCCGTTGGCGGAAGCAATCGTATCGGGTTTGCAGTACAGTTACCCATATCCAGCAACAATCTAATGCAAGCTACGATGAGCCCAGCTTATTCAGGAACTTCGATTGTTGTTAACGGTGCCGAAACAGGACAATCAAAATTAGTTTTTCCCTTATTTGACGATGCACATCACGTAATAAAATCTTCAGCTGGTTCGTTTACCAACACGGTTTTAAATGAAACCTACATAAAACCAACCGTGTACTCGTTAAATATTACCTTTAATTCTCCTGTGTTACAAAGTCAGTTGGGTTCTGCCCCCTACAATAGTTTCATTTATGTGAATGATCGGTCAGTGGAAGTGCATTTGCCTAATCAAGCGCCTACTGACATGGCAGATGTTAGTCTCTTTGGTCAACACGCTGATCGCTCCAAACCAGCGCGTGGAACCTACTACCTCACGAATGATAATAAACCTTGGGGCTTACTGATTCCCGGAATATTTGACTATCCTGCCGAAAAGCAATCCATTGAGTTAGCTTATAATTATTTCGACTCTTGGGCCTTGAATAAAGGCAGTCAACAAAAAGATTGGTACACCAATGGAAATGGGTATCGGAACTCTTCAATGATATACAGACACTGACAAAGAATGATTGATATGACAGGCCTTGCCATTAATGCAAGGTCTGTTGTATTTATAATGAGGTGTAAACATTCAATTAATATCTACCCTAATACCTCTCACTTATGAACTCCTTAAATTCGCTATTGATAAATCTTGATCAAGCTGTCGTTGTTCTGGATAAAGAAGGAAAGATTCTGTTGTTTAACGATGTTGCTGAAGCGCTGAGAGGATCATTACTTACCCAACGGGCTGAGGGTGGGAGTAATTGGGGTGACTTAACTGATCTCAGAACAAGTTTATTGTGGATGAAATCCAATTAACAAAGACATCAACAGTAAGAATACTCAATGTGATGAGTAAACGGAGAAAAGAGAATCTCTCTTGTGTTTTAATTTGTACCGTTATTGAAGAAGCAAGGACCGGACCTATAGTTCATGCATTAGCAGATGATAAATAGTCTCAATGCAATCTAGCCCTGAAAATACTCGTCAATTTCTTTCAGAATATTCTCTGCCAGGTTTTGAATTTGCGGAATGAGTCGCGTCACTTCACCGCGATCCATCGCATGAGCGGCTTTCTCAAGAAGACCCACCAGCAGCGTTAATGGATAAGATCCAACATAAACACCGTTAGGTTTCATGGCATGAGCGGTTCTCTCCATAAGCAAAAAATCATTATTCTGTAATTGGTTTTGAAGATTTGCCAACGACCTCTTTATCTCTTCATTGAAGGTGGATAAAAAGATGTGAATGAAATCAGGATTGCCATCGGATATCTCCAGTAAATAATCTGAGTTGATGTATTTGGCTTTACCAATGGAAGCCTGTGCAAACCTGTTTGTAGGAAGTGGTTCATTGGTCGATTGATTTGTATTCATTACAGTAAAATTTAAGGATGGCGTTTTTATAATAAATTTAATCTCGACATAAGCTCGCTGCGATATGATTCGCCAATTGGAATAAGCTTTTTTCCAATCTGAATAACCGATTCGTCTATCAAATCAATTTTATCCGTTCGGATGATGAAGGAACGATGCACACGCGTGAATTGATCACTGGGTAATTTGCCTTCAATTCCTTTCATCGTGGAGTGCACTACGTAACGGGTTTTATCGGTGTAGAAATTGACGTAGTCGCCATAGGCTTCTATCCATAAGATTTCATTGAGGCGAAGATTAATAATTTGATCATTCGCCTTAATAAAGATGGACACAACTTTGGATTCCTTCTCTTTCCTGGCAACAGCTTTTTCAATCAATCGCTCTGTTTCCTGCCAGATGGTGTTTAATAGTTTCATAACAGGAGCGGTGTCTTCTATAGCCAGCCCTTTCAAGTAATCGGCATTGAGAAATTTCCAGTTTCCGTTTTCACTTTGGTTTGAGTCATGATGATGGATAACCAAATCGGAGTTCAAGTCACTATTTTGACCGGGTGAGACTGCTGTTGTTGCCATGAGACTGTTTGTTTGATTGAGTCAAAGGTGTCGTTTGAGCCAACCAAAAACATCGGCCAAAATCTGAATTCAGAAAATCAGGAATTTGCTGAGCAACTTCGAAAAAGAGCCCTTTTTGGCTGAATTACTGTCAGGAAATCACCGAGCGTTGTGGTTCTGGGTACACTACCTCGAGAAAATAAGATCCCTCTCAGCCTTATCTGATAAAATACTTGGGTGAGAGCTGTTTTAAGACTATCCTTCTATCCTTCTAAGGATAGAGGAAATGCGTGCATCCAGTTCTTGCGGGTTGAAAGGTTTCAGCATATAATCATCGGCACCGGCATTTAAACAGCGAATGCGGTCTTTACTGCTCTCTTCTGCCGATAGAACTATGATCGCTAATTTTGCCCATTTCTTGTTCGAACGCAGTATGGTGATTACTTCAAGCCCAGAAATATCGGGCATATTCAAATCAATAATCAATATCTTCGTCAGGTCATTTTCTTCTAAATAGTGAAGGCACTCTAGCCCACCATTTAATGTATGGATCTTGAATTTTTTTTGCAAAAATTCATTTAGCAAAAGGCGTATCACGGGTTCGTCATCTACGATAACTAAGCTTGGTAATTTATTCTTTGACATGATTATTTTATTTTAATTAATGTTCACTCCTTATTTGTATTCATCTCAATTGCGTTGAGTTAAATTCTAACCCAAAATTCGGTGTACTCACTTTCTTATAAAAATGATTGATCGAATAACGGGTCATATTGATCGAAAACAAGTAACAAATACACCGTATTTTTTCTGGTTAGCTTCTCGAATTTCTTTTGGATAAAATTCCGTAGCAGTCAAATCAACCTGACTTAGTAATATCGTTAAAATAGGACGCTTAAGAAATTGGAACATGAGAAAAGAATATACGCTGGCTTCAACCCTTTCGTGATAATCCCAAACTCTGCTTTCTTATTTGAGGTCTTGATCGAAGGATCAACCCTGTTGATCGAAAAAGGGCATTGCGGCTTCTCTTTCACCTTAAGTTTGCTTCAGATAAAAAAAAACAATTATGAAAAAGCAAGTTTCTCTTATAACAGGATGCTCGGGATTCATCGGATCTCATGTGGCAAAAGAATTATTATCGATGGGGCACGATGTCATTGGCGTCGATGATCTCTCTGGCGGATTTCTTATTAATAATCCGGAGAAAATGAAATTCATCAAAGGGTCCGTGGCAGATTCAAATTTCATCAATGAGCTTTTTGCTACTTACCAATTTGATTATGTCTATCACCTTGCCGCATATGCTGCAGAAGGTCTAAGTCACTTTATCAGAAATTTCAACTATCAAAATAACTTAATAGGTAGTATCAACCTGATTAACGCTGCCGTTAATCAAGGCAGTGTAAAAACTTTTGTGTTTACTTCCTCTATAGCAGTTTACGGAAGCAACCAAACGCCAATGACGGAAGCACTTACACCGCTTCCGGAAGATCCGTATGGAGTTTCCAAATATGCTGTGGAACTGGATTTAGAATGTGCGCACAAAATGTTTGGCATGAACTATGTCATCTTCAGGCCACACAATGTTTATGGAGAAAATCAAAACATTGGTGATCCTTATCGCAACGTGATCGGCATATTCATGAACCAAATCATGCAGGGAAAGCCGATGAGCATTTTTGGAGATGGAACGCAGTCACGTGCATTTAGCTACATCGCAGATGTTGCACCCATTATCGCACGAAGTGTAGAAATTGAAACTGCACAGAATCAGGTTTTCAATGTGGGTGCCGATAAACCATATTCGGTAAATGAACTGGCTATTCAGGTGGCAACTGCAATGGGCGTGAAGCCTGAAATTCAATACCTCGAGGCACGTAAAGAAACATTGCATGCCTATTGTTCGCACGAAAAAGCACATCAATACTTTCATTCTTTGTTTTCAAACGTAACGCTGCCGGAAGGTTTAATAAAGATGGCCACATGGGCGAAAAAGACGGGAGCCTTGCCCGGACAGATTTTTGAAAAAGTAGAGATTGAAAAAAATATGCCGCCTTCATGGGCGCGTATGATACGCAAAGAAAAAATTGCAGCCTGATCATGAACACTTCAGTTATTATAATAATCATGACGGCCGTGATTTTTTACACATATATCGGTTACGGACTGGTGGTCTGGGTGATGTTGAAAATAAGACAAATCAAAAAAGGACTATGGAGTACCCACAAGTAACGTTATTAATTGCTGCTTATAATGAGCGCGACATTCTTATGGAGAAAGTGCGCAACTGTTATGCGCTGAATTATCCAGCCGATCAGTTGGATATTGTCGTGGTCACAGATGGTTCTAATGACGGATCGGAAGATGTACTTTTTGATCTTCCATTGGTTAGAGTTTTTCATTTACCGATTCGCGAAGGTAAACTCGCGGCAGTGAATCGCGCCATGGACAGAGTATTTTCGCCCATCGTAGTGCTTACGGATGCGAACTGCTTACTCAATCGAGAAGCATTGCAAAACATTGTGCGACACTATAAAGATCCAAAGGTGGGTGCAGTTTCAGGAGCAAAGCATGTAGTTGCTATTGGCAATTCTTCGGGAAAAGGCGAAGGCCTCTATTGGAAATACGAATCATTCTTAAAGAAACTCGACAGCGAACTCAACACCGTTGTGGGTGCTGCCGGTGAACTCTTTTCATTTCGCAGAGAATTATTCCGCAAACTACCATCGGATACGATCATCGAAGACTTTGTTATGTCCATGGAGATTGCTGCCAGTGGGTTTCGTGTAATTTACGAGCCCAATGCTATTGCGGAGGAACAACCTTCCTCCAACCTAGGGGAAGAATGGAAGAGAAAAGTGCGGATTTGCGCCGGAGGATTTCAGGCAATTAATATCTTTTCGTTCTTACTAAAACCAAGGCAGTTTACTTTACTTAGCTTCCAATTTATTTCACATCGTCTATTACGATGGGCAGTCGCACCATTCTTGCTGCCGCTGATTTTTATTTTAAGTGGGGTGCAAGCCTATTACGGTATAATTATTTTCCAGTATTTCTTTTTAGTGCAAGCGGTTGGCTATGCATTGGCTTTCTTGGGTCTTTTTTACACAGACCAAGATCAATTGCCAAAAGCTATAAGCATTCCGTATCAATTCGTAATGATGAATGCCGCTGCTTATGCAGGGTTGTTTCGCTACTGGCGCGGAAGTCAAAGTTCTATTTGGGAAAAAGCTAAACGACAAACGATATGAAAAATCCAAAGGTCTCGATTATTCTACTGAACATGAATCAACCAGCACTCACGATAGCTTGTCTTCAGTCGTTGCAAAAATCCACCTACCCTAATATAGAGATTATTGTAGTCGATCAGGCATCAAAAGATGATTCCGTTGAATTGATAGGTAAGCAATTTCCAACCGTCAAACTGATCGCAAACAAAATCAATACTGGCTTCACGGGAGGAAACAATATTGGCATGCGCGAGGCAATGGGTGATTATTTTTTCTTATTGAATAACGACACGGAAGTTGACCCTGGATTTCTTGAGCCATTGATTGAAGAACTGGAGTTGAATCAATTCGCCGGAGCAGCGTCTCCGTTGATCCGATTTTTTCAGAATCCGGATAAAATTCAGTACGCAGGGGGCCCGGAAAGTATTGATCTTATTCGTGGAAAAAACTCCTGGAGGGGTTGGATGAGCGACTATCCGACAAAGTATACAGTTGTTGAACCAACATCAGCTGCGCACGGAGCTGCCTTTATCATTAAAAGAAAAGTTGCCAATGAAGTTGGGCTTTTGGACGATAATTTTTTCATCTATTTTGAAGAATTAGATTGGAGTATTCGCATACGAAAAGCTGGCTACAAAATTCTTTTCGTGCCAACATCAGAAATTTTCCATAAAGAATCGATGACCATGCCGAAAGAGCACCCTTTTCGCGTTCGGTTAATGACCCGTAACAGGATTTTACTAAGCCGAAAACATTTGACAAAATTTCGATTCTTCAAGAGTTTAATTTACTCTACTCTTATATCGTTACCAGGAAATTGTCTCCGATACTTGTTTGGAAGAAAGACGGAACTTTTTAAAGCCTACACCTCAGGATTTTACCAGGGATTGATCAATCATTAAATTCAAATTTTACATTTATGAAAAGCATTCTCATTACAGGTGGGGCCGGTTTTCTCGGATCTCACCTATGCGATCGATTTATTAAAGACGGGTATCATGTTATCGCCATGGATAACCTTATCACGGGAAATCTTAAAAACATCGAACATTTATTTAAACTCAAGCAGTTTGAGTTTTATCATCATGATGTTTCCAAGTTTGTTCATATTCCAGGTTCACTTGATTATATTTTACATTTTGCATCGCCGGCCAGTCCCATCGACTATTTAAAGATCCCCATTCAAACACTTAAGGTGGGATCGTTAGGTACGCATAATCTGCTTGGCCTCGCGCTGGAAAAGAACGCGCGAATTGTAGTTGCATCTACTTCTGAAATTTATGGTGACCCCTTAGTTCATCCTCAAACTGAAGCGTATTATGGCAATGTCAACACGGTAGGGCCACGCGGAGTTTATGATGAAGCAAAGCGTTTTCAGGAGGCAATCACAATGGCCTACCACACCTACCACAAAGTGAACACTGGGATTGTGAGGATATTTAATACCTATGGGCAGCGAATGCGCTTGAATGATGGTCGTGTATTGCCTGCGTTTATTGGGCAGGCTTTGCGTGGTGAGAACCTTACTGTTTTTGGAGACGGATCACAGACCCGCTCGTTTTGTTATGTAGACGATTTAGTAGAAGGAATTTATCGGTTGTTGCATTCCGATTATCATGAACCTGTTAACATCGGCAATCCTTCCGAGATAACCATCCTGCAATTTGCCCAAGAGATTATCAAGCTTACTAATTCAACTCAAAGGATCGTTTACAATCTTCTTCCCAAAGATGATCCTAAACAACGTCAACCTGATATTACTAGGGCAAAAAATGTTCTCGGTTGGGAACCTAAAGTTTCGCGAGAGGAGGGCTTGCGAATTACTTATGATTATTTCAAAGCGTTGCCTTCAGAAGATTGGAATGAAGACCATCGCGAATTCAAAAATAAGTATGACAAATCAGCGGAGATAGCTATCGCTCTCTGACGCTGTTCTTGAGAAAGAGGTTTTGATTAGACTTTTTTCTTTCACTCGCCCATGATACGTAAAACAGAAATGGCCAAGAAAATACTTTTCTTGGTCATTTGCTTTAAAGGTGTATTTGGTATCTAAGGTGTTTAAGAGGATTAAATTGTCAAGTCAAGCCAACCCAAATCAACGCCTGCTATAGCAAGTATTACTTACTTACTGTAAATATAACCCTTACCCCACTTCCCTTACCCAGGGAAGCTGCATTCACGTACCCGATTGCACCTGGTTGTTGACTTACGTACTCAATTATATCTGCATCGCTCGTAAACTTTTGAATAGGACTGTCGCCATTTTGATATTGACGAGCGCTGAGATACGCCTCTACGACTTCCGGAGCTAACCCAAGGACAGAGACATAAAAGATATCTTGTTCAGCGCATTTAGTTTTTCTGTCCACCGGCAAAATGCCCTTGTTGATCTCTTTCCATCTTCTAACGAAACGTCTTAACCAAAAACTTTTTACAAGCTCATTATTCATCTTATCCACAGGATTTCCTGAGTTAACGATAATGGCAACTTCAATGTTGGGTGCCGGTGCCGGTGAAGTAAATGACATGCACACGGTAGCAACTGCCAATAAGAGGGCGACAATTAATTTATTTTTTTTCATAGTAGTGATGATAAATCGTTCGGTTGAGCTATTAAAAACCAATAGCATATTGAAAGTATAGAGATTGGGTATCAATGTGGTATTCACTTTTCAAGACAGACTTGAAAGTAAACGCATACTTTATTCCCACATCTACTCCTGAATCATTGTTGGCACTCGAATAGTAAACGTCTTTCGTAGAGATATTGAGGTAATCATATTGCAAGTATGGAGTCAGTTTTTTGAAGGTATATCCTGCATAGGCGAATGCGCCCTGTGAATTTACTTTGCCTGCGCTGGCTGACTGGTTGGAGATGGAGTAATACTCCGCCATAATCATAAACTTATCGTTCGTAAAGGCACCAAACCCAGAAAAATTATTGGTTGTCACACTTTCACCCAATTCAAGATTCGTTGCACGGCTGATCGTGCTGGCATCGAGCCTGTCGAATCGTGCACCTCCGCCAAGTGTTAAACCCTCTACAGGACTCATGCTAAGTCTCATGGTAATCGCTTTGTTCTTGTCATTGTCCCCGGCAGAGTTGGAACCAATTCCGTTGGACAAGGCAAGATCATACGTCAAGTTCAAAGAAGTCAAGTGAGAAGCGGTCACCATCACTCCGGTAGCGCGGGTTTCAAGCACACCTCCATCATCTTCATAAGCCAATATCGTAGGCCTTGTAAGGGAAGGTGTATAGAGCGCCGCATGATCCGAATAAAAATGCGTGGTATAGTACCCAATTGGTGCGTAGAACCTGCCTATTGTTAGTTTAAATTTTTCATTAAACTCATACGTGGCATGAATTCGCTCCACATCAACTCTAAACTCTTGGCCTTGAGATGGCTGAACGATGATCTCTCCAACAAAGGAAAGTTTGTCTGTAATTTGAGAGGAGAGATAATTGTCAAAGCCTCCGAAGTTGAATGTCGAGTGGTTTTTATCCACAGAAGCATTAATGTCCAGAAACCCTTTGTACACAACCTCCTGGGCATGCGAAAGTGTAATGGCAGATAATAAAATAATTGAGAGAACTACGCTAATTCTTAAATAAGAATTGCTTTGATAGGGGCTTTTTCTTGATAGTAGATTTTTCATTTTCTAAATTTTATTTTCCATCTCCTAATAACGAACTGAATGTGCCAGCTATAGGGACAATCATTTTGTAAACTTAAATCCAACGAAGGTCCTTTTTGGAATAATTAGTTGAGGGAGTAAAATTGCGCGGTGAAAAACTGTTTTGACAGGGTGATTATGCTACGGTTTAGGTTCATGAGATGCTTTGGCGAACAGCATCTGCTCGCCATCAGTGATTAGCGTAAATCTTTTGACCAATTCCCCTACAATAATGTTTATATTTGATAATGGCTTATTGGTTAAGTTAAATCATGTCATGAATAAGATTTCTTGTGCCATCGTTGAAGATGATCTCATTTCGCTGAGTATCGTGGAATCATTGGCCAAAAAGACCGGGCTTCTTGATATTAAAGTAACTTTCAATTCTTCGGAGAACGCCGTTTCTTGGTTAGCTGAAAATAATGTAGAGTTGCTTTTTTTGGATATAGAGATGCCGGGATTGAGTGGTATTGACATGCTGCGATCATTGCCACACCGACCCGATGTAATCATCATCAGTGGAAACCCAAACTATGCCGTAGATGCTTTTGACCTATCCGTGGTGGACTACTTAGTGAAGCCAGTAAAAGACTATCAACGATTTCTTGAGGCAGTGAATAAGGTGATTGCGAAGAGGAAAAAAGAATTGGGAAACGAAAAAATTGACAGGAACTTATTTGTAAAGGTAGATTCGTTACTGCACAAATTGAATGTTGATGAAATTTTATGGGTTGAGGCTTTCGGCGATTATATCAAAATAAACACGCAAGAGAAGATTCATACCATTTACGCTACCCTGAAAAAAATTGAAGGAAAACTGGATCGCAGTAAATTTGTGAGAGTTCACCGGTCTTATATTGTTAATGTTTCTAAAATCACAAATGTGGATTCCAGTAATCTGGTGATCAATAAAAAAATAATTCCAATTAGTGAGAAGTACAAGGATGATTTACTTAATAAGATAAACGTGCTTTAATTGTCATCCGTCGGGTATAAATATTGCTTAGCAACCGGATTGCTTCTCTTAAGGTATCAGTTGCCTTTGATGAAGTGACTAATTAACCAAATTATGATTTGAGCCTAGCTCTAAATAGCTCTAATCTAGTTGACGGCTTAGTTAAACATTTGAATTGGTTCCATGGCGTTGAGTAGTCCTTTACTATTGGGTAAATGAATTAGTCATTGCTTAGTTTCCTTGCAACCAGACGAACCACTCTAAATGCTCTTCTTGGAGGTAGATTCTCTAAAACCTGAAATAGACTTTTGCATTTGAATAACAAATGCTTTCTACCATTCTTCCCAAAAGGGACAGATCATCTGGTAGCTCTCCTCGTTCAACATCTCTGCCAATAAGGTTGCACAATATTCGTCGAAAGTATTCGTGACGAGAAAAAGAAAGAAAACTTCTGGAGTCGGTAACCATCCCAACAAAACGGGATAACAATGCCATGTTGGATAATGTGTTCAATTGTTTTTCCATGCCATCCTTCTGATCCAAAAACCACCAGCCTGATCCAAATTGCATCTTACCGGGTTCTGAACCGTCACAGAAATTTCCAATCATGGTACCAAACACTTCATTGTGGATAGGATTGGAATTGTAGATGATCGTTCGGGTTAATTGGTTGATTTCTTCGAGGTAGTTAAAGAATTTTGAGAGGTGCACCGCTTGAGGAAATTCTCCGATGGAATCAAATCCACTGTCGGTACCGATCTCGCGGATCATCCTCGTATTATTTCCGCGCAATGCACCCAAATGAAATTGCTGAGCCCATCCAAAATCATGATACAATTTGCAAAGCTCAATAAGAACTGCACACCGAAGCTGCTGTTGTTCATCAATGGAAAGTTTTATCCGATCGCGAATTTTCTTAAAAATCTGAGGCGCCGCAATTAGAGCACTGGCGTCAAAAAAAAGAGACTCAAGACCATGGTCAGAACTTCTACAGCTTAGCTCATTGAAAAACTTCATTCTTTTTTTCAACGCATCGATTAAATCATCAAATGAGTTTATTGATGTCTTTGAAACTTCTGCTAAAAGATCTAAGTAATTGTTATAAGCAACAGGATCATCCGAGGTGTAGCATTTGTCAGGACGGAAAGAAGGATACATTTTGAACCCGATGCTTTGCTTGGCAAATTGCAAGTGGTATTCAAGGTTGTCCGTTGGGTCATCGGTAGTACAAACTACCTCCACATTCATTTTCGTTAACAAGGACTGTACCCTGAAATCTTCCTGTTGAAGACGAGCTGTACACTCATCATAAATTTCTTTTGCAGTTGATTCGTTCAACAATTTGGTAATACCAAAATAGTTTTTCAGTTCTAAATGCGTCCAATGATAAAGTGGATTTCGCAGTGTGTAAGGAACCGTCTTTGCCCATGCTTCAAATTTTTCAAAAGGTGAGACATTGCCGGTGCAATACTTTTCGGATATCCCATTCATACGCATTGCTCGCCATTTGTAATGATCTCCCTCAAGCCACACTTCGGTGAGATTGTTAAACTTCCTGTTTTGCGCAATTTCTTTTGGACTCAGGTGATTATGATAATCCAAAATCTTTGCCGAGGAGGCATGTTGTTGGTATAAAAGAATGGACGCTTCTGTTTCGAGCAAAAAGCGATCACTCAAAAAAGGTGTATTCTTCATATCGTTAAGATTTTCGTATTACAAACCCGAAATCCTACTTACCAAAATTTTGTATAAATCGCTGCCAATAAAATAACGGTGATGATGATCATTACTTTTGTTCTTGGTTGCACGGCAAACATTCCCTTTTCAAAAATGAATGCCTTCTCGTTGATTCTTGGTCCACCCAAACTAATGAGAATCATCAGCAATGCTGTGAAGAAAAAGGACCAGCCCATACAAATGAGAAATGGAATTTCGAATCCACCTCTTCCGTTAGGATAGGCCGTGTATAAAATAGTTTCATGACCAAACCAGTCTGGCGCATAATTATTAAAGACAACTGAAAGAACGAATCCGGTAATTACTCCCACCACAGCTGCTGCACCAGTAGTTTGTTTCCAAAACATACCAAGAATGAACATGGCAAATACTCCGGGGCTAATGAAGCCTGTATATTTTTGAATGAATGTAAATCCTCCTTCGCCACCAATGCCAAGAATATCCTCCCACGTGAAGAACAACGCGACAATCATCGCAACCCAAACAGTAATTCGCCCCACCCACACTAAATTCGCTTCGCTTGAATCTGTTTTAATATACTTCTTGAAAATATCAAGAGTGAATATGGTGGAGATACTATTTACTTTTCCAGCAAGAGATGCTACGATCGCTGCTGTAAGTGCTGCAACGGATAACCCTTTTAAGCCACTCGGAAGAAAACTCAAAATAGCAGAGTAAGCACCATCTTTGCTGCCACCAGCTAACTGTGGAAGGTGTCCGTTTTTATACAACACATACGCGGCAATACCTGGAAGCATAACAATGATAGGCATCATCAATTTTAGTAACCCTGCAAAAAGAATTCCGGTGCGTGCTGTTTGAAGATCGGCTCCCAGTGCGCGTTGCGTGATGTATTGATTACAGCCCCAATAATTCAGATGCACAATCCATTGCCCTGCGAAGTACATAGCAATTCCGGGGATGATCAGGTACTTTGATATTTCAACTTGAGGAGCATCGGCTGCTGGCTTAGCCAGAATCAATTTGAAGTGTTCAGGAGAATCTTGCAATAAAAAATTAAATCCCGACAAGGCGCTTCCACCTAAGCCAAATTTTTCGCTGACGATAGTCAAGGCTAAATAAGTAGTGGCGAGGCCACCAACAATAAGAACAGCCACCTGAACTACATCCGTATATCCGATTACTTTCATTCCTCCAAGAGTAATAACCAGCGCGAACAAAGCGAGGCCAATCATAATCGTGTGAAGGGATTCACCACCGACTAAGCCATTGATGGCAACAGAACCTAAATACAGGATAGAAGTAAGATTGACAAACACGTAGAGGAACAACCAAAAGATTGCCATGATCAACGCCACTGATTCGTTATACCTTGTTTTTAGAAACTGAGGCATCGTGTAAATACGGTTCTTGAGATAAATAGGAATAAACCAAACAGCGATAATGATTAAAGCGATGGCTGCAATCCATTCATATGCCGCAATCGCAATACCAACAAAAAAGCCTTCGCCACTCATGCCGATAAATTGCTCAGCAGAAATGTTGGAAGCGATCAAAGAAGCACCGATTGCCCACCATGTGAGCGAACCTTCAGCGAGAAAAAAATCTTTAGTATCTGTAACTGCTTTTTTCTTTTTTCGATAAATCCAATACCCGTACCCGGACACAAGAATGAAGTAGACAACAAAAATCAAGTAGTCAATAAAAACGAGATGGCTCATGTTGAGAAATTAGAATATGTTTAAGTAGTGATTTGTATTCAAATAAATCTGGAGATGCCCAGTTCCAAACCTCTCAATTCAGCGAGGCCTTTTAGTCTTCCGATGGCAGTGTAACCGGGATAGGTTTTCTTTTTCAGGTCATCCAGCATTTGATGCCCGTGGTCAGGACGCATCGGTATTTCTGTATTTGTTCGGTTCATCAGCAGTACTACTTCTTTAACAACAAGGGCCATGTCGGTATCGCCATCCAAATGATTGGCTTCCATAAAATTCCCTTCATTATCGCGCTTCGTGTTGCGTAAATGCAAAAAGTGAATATGGTCGCCAAGCCGTTGAATCATAGCTGGTATATCATTCTCTGCTCGTGCGCCTAATGATCCGGTACAAAAGCAAAGTCCATTCGCTTTTGATGGAGCCGCATCTATAATTTCTTTAAGATCTTTTTCCGTACTGACAACACGGGGCAATCCTAAAATGGAGTAAGGTGGATCATCGGGATGGATGGCAAGCTTAACTCCAACCGCTTCTGCTATCGGCACAATTTTTTGCAGGAAATAAAAAAGGTGTTTCTTAAGTTTTGATGCATCAATATCTTTATAGGTATCCAATGCTGACAGTACCTGTGGTACCGTGAATGGCTCATCACTTCCCGGCAGACCAAGTAGCGCATTTCGGTAGAGTGATTCTTTCTCCGATTCGCTCATGGTTTTAAATCGCTTTGTTGCTTTAGCGATTTCTTCTTTTGAATAATCACTCGCAGCCTCAGGGCGTTTTAGTAGAAATAAATCAAACGCGATGAAAGCTGCTCTCTCGAAGCGCAATGCTTTTCTTCCATCTTCCAATTCATATTCCGGGTTGGTCCGCAACCAATCCAGAATTGGCATGAAATTGTAAGTGACCACCTTAAGTCCCTCTGCCGCTACATTCCTAAGACTCTGTTTGTAATTCTCGATCAACTCCTCAAAATTGTCAGACTGCTTTTTAATATTTTCATGCACGGGGAGACTTTCAATAACAGTCCAAGTAAGTCCGGCAGATTCGATTATTTTTTTTCTGGATTTAATTTCTTCTATTGGCCACACATCGCCCACAGGGATATGATGCAACGCAGTAACAACACCTGTGCAACCGGCTTGTCGGATGTCGCTGAGAGAAACGGGATCGTTCGGCCCGAACCATCGCATTGTTTGCTCCATTAGAATCATGCTTGTTGAGAATTAAGGGTTAAGATTATGATTTTTTAAGCGATGACTGGCGAATAATCAACTCATGCCGTATCACCATGGTGTTCAGATTCCCAGAAGAAAGATTTTTTAAGCCGTTGATCAGCGTGTTGGCGGCTAATTCACCCATCTCCTCTCCGGGATAGTGGATTGTGGTAAGATTTGGCGCAATGACCTTTGAGATGGGATCGTTATTAAACCCAACCACAGCAATGTCTTGAGGTACTTTTATCCCTGCCTGTATTAGTTCCCGAATGCAAGCAACGGCAGAAGTATCGTTAGAGGCAAAAATTCCATCCGGCAATTTTGACATTCTTAAAATCTCATTGGCAACTTCTGCTCCAGCTTTATCGCTTAGATTATTTGTAAAAATCAAACTCGGATCAAATGCAATCTGGTTTTCTGAAAGTGCGTGCTTGTAGCCTTTCAAACGATCTGCATAAACGTTACGATTCAGGCTTCCGGTAATGTGCACAATCCTTTTGCACCCTTGCCCAATCAAGTGAGCAGTAGCATCGTAGCCAGCTCTTTCATTATTAATTACAATGCTTGTACAATGTGGCAGTTCAACAACACGGTCAAAGAAAATAAGTGGAAGGCGTCTCTTGAAAATACTATCGAAGTGGTCAAAATTATTTGTCTCGGCCGATAAGGAAATCAAGAGTCCATCCACGCGGCTATTGAACATTGTTTTAGTACTCTCAATTTCTTTTTTTGATGACTCCTGAGATTGGCTAATAATCAGATTATAACCGGCTCCATTCGCTACCTTTTCCATACCGGCAATGACCGATGACATAAAATAGCTATCGAGACGAGGAACAATGACCCCTATTGTATTCGAGTTTTTCCTTCTCAGGTTACTGGCGAAAGTATTTTGCTGATAGCCCATTTTTAGGGCCGCCTTGTGTATTTTCTTTTTGGTATCTTTCTTGATACCGGGGTGATCCTTTAGCCCTCTGCTAACGGTTGCAGGCGAAATGTTCAGGGCTTTCGCGATGTCGTAAATAGTAATTTCTTTAGGCCGATTCATTCAATCGTTTACATTAGCTATTTACACAAAAATGGCAATAAAAAGCCACTTACGAAACATAATTATGCAATCGGTTGCGTTATTTTATATCTTGTGTTGTTGATTAATGGCTGATTTTAGTAGAATATCAAGAATCTAAAATTATAACCCCATGAACAAAATATTTTTCCTTGGGATTTGGCTAATCCTCTTATTTCCATTTTCTGGATATTCTCAGACTGATCTTTATCTCGATCCCAATCAGCCCATGAAGCTCAGGATAACGGACCTGCTGAGCAAACTCAGCTTAGAACAGAAAGTGGGCCAAATGAATTATGCTAGCCCGGCAATTCCACAACTTAAAATCACTGCTTACAATTGGTGGAACGAAGGCCTTCATGGAGTAGCGCGGTCCGGTACAGCGACAATTTTCCCTCAAGCAATAGGTCTAGCTGCAACTTTCGATGAGAACCTGCTCTTAAAAGTATCTACTGCTATTTCTGATGAGGCCAGAGCTATGTACAATTCGGCCGTTGCAAAAGGATATCATCAACACTATGGTGGATTAACCTTTTGGACACCGAATATTAATATATTCAGGGATCCGAGATGGGGAAGAGGCCAGGAAACATATGGCGAAGATCCGTATTTGACTTCAACCATGGGAGTAGCTTTTATTAAAGGCCTTCAAGGAAATGATCCCCATTATTTAAAAGTGGCAGCTTGCGCTAAACATTTTGCTGTACACAGTGGTCCAGAAAGACTGCGTCATGAATTTAATGCTGTTGCGTCGCCAAAAGATTTAAGAGAAACTTATTTACCTGCGTTCAAAGCGTTAGTTAATGCCAATGTAGAAGCAGTGATGTGTGCGTACAACCGCACGAATGGTGAGCCTTGTTGCGCTAATAATTTTCTTTTAACTGAAGTACTTCGTAAAGAATGGAAATTTCAAGGGCACGTAGTAAGTGATTGCTGGGCCATTGTGGATTTTTATCAGGGACATAAGAGGGTAGCCACACAAGCTGAAGCAGCAGCCCTCGCTGTGAAGAGCGGAGTGAGCTTGAATTGCGGTGATGAATATCCTGCTTTGCTTGAAGCGGTGAAGAAGGGATTGATTACTGAAAAACAAATTGATGATGCACTCGCTGTTCTTTTAAATACACGGTTTAAGTTGGGAATGTTTGACCCGGTTGATAAAAATCCATACAACTCTATTTCACCTGAAGTCATCAATAGTGCGGCTAATCGGCAATTAGCAAAAGAAGCAGCCACGAAATCAATAGTGATACTAAAAAATAACGGTGTGTTGCCCCTTAAGAATAATCTTTCGAAATATTTTATCACTGGCCCCAATGCAGGAAATATTGATGCCATGATTGGAAATTATTTTGGCGTCAATCCCACCATCGTTTCGGTTACGGAAGGCATTTCGGGGGCCATTGAGCCAGGAAGTCAATTAGAATACCGACAAGGAATTTTGCTTGATAGAGATAATGTAAATCCTATTGACTGGACAACTGGAACGGCCAAAACTAGTGATGCCACAATTGTTGTACTCGGGATTACCGGATTACTCGAAGGAGAAGAAGGCGAGTCGATTGCCTCCCCATCGTTTGGTGACAGGCTCGATTACAATTTACCGAAGAACCAAATTGACTTTCTTAAAAAACTTAAGCAGGATAACAAAAAACCGGTAATAGCTGTGATCACAGGTGGAAGCCCCATGAACCTTGCAGAAGTTCATGAACTAGCAGACGCCGTGTTATTGGTTTGGTATCCGGGCGAAGAAGGAGGAAATGCAATTGCTGATATTATTTTCGGTAAGGCATCTCCTTCAGGAAGATTACCTATTACATTTCCAAAATCACTATCGCAACTTCCTCCTTATGAAGACTATTCTATGAAAGGAAGAACCTATCGCTATATGCAAGAAGAGCCAATGTACCCTTTCGGGTTTGGTCTGAGTTTCACAGAATTTACTTATTCTGATATCAAGCTTGCTTCGCCAACGGTTAAGAAAGGCCAATCGGTAGATGTAGAAGTCAAAGTCACGAATTCAGGAAATACGGATGGGGATGAAGTTGTTCAACTCTATATCACAAATTTGGAGAAAGGCATTTCAACTCCTTTATATGCGTTGAAGGGAATTAAACGCTTGTCATTAAAAGCAGGAGCTGCTGAGCAAGTGAAATTTACGATTACGCCGGAGATGCTTGCGCTGATCAATGAGAAGGGAGAACCGTTGTTGCAACCTGGCCGTTATAAAATCTCTGTTGCAGGATCGCTACCCGGAAACCGTAGCGAGACACTGGGAAGTGCTAAAGCGCAGCAAGTAACATTGATCATGAAATGATTTAACTGCTAAGAATGGATTCTTGTAGAATTCTAAGACAATAATAATATGAGGCTATGCATCTTCTTATTTCTCATTTGTATTGGAAGTTCATCCATTAGTTATGCTCAGAAAATTTCAACATTCGAAGTGGATCTTCCGGTTTCTACAAATGGCATTGAAGTTCCTGTTAGTATTGGTCTTGATGAAATTACTTCTCTCGATGGTTCATTGCTGACTTTAGTTTTAGTGAATGGAAGTGAACGCATTCCTATTCCATTTCAGATTAGTGGCAATCAACAACGCATTTTGCATTGGGTCGCGAAATCGGATGGAAATCCAGGAAAAAAAAGCTTCGAGCTCCAAAGGAAAAAACCCTCTTCCTTCACGCCAATTGAGGCGACCAAGAACGATGGTGAACTCACCATTCATGATGGAGCCAAGAATTTGTTGCGTTATAATTACAAAACAGTTTATCCACCTGCTGGAATAGATACCGCATTTAAAAGAAGCGCATTCATTCATCCACTCTGGACACCGCACGGTCAGGTTCTCACACGCATTCAAGCTCCTGATCATTACCATCATTATGGAATTTGGAATCCTTGGACTCACACTTTGTTCGAAGGTGATACCGTAGACTTCTGGAATTTAAAAAGCAGAAAAGGTACAGTGCGCTTTGGTAATTTCGTTTCCATTGTGAGCGGCCCTGTTTATGCTGAATATGCTGCACGCCATGAACACATTGCTTTCAAGAAAGATGGAAAAGAAAAAGTCGCTCTAAACGAATTGCAAACTGTGCGAGTCTACAAGCCAGTAGACAATTCAAATTATTTTCTGTTTGACATTATCATTGAAATGAAATGCGCAAGCGAGAGCCCGTTTCTGATTCTTGAGTATCGATATGGTGGATTAGGCTGGCGTGCTACCGAAAAATGGAACAAGGATAATAGCGAAGTACTTACTTCCGAAGGTAAGACTCGCAAGGACGCAGATGGAACAACCGCAAAATGGTTTATTGTGCAAGGCATTTTGGATAACGATTACGGTGGAGCAGCGATGATGTCACACCCATCGAATTACAATCATCCTGAACCGTTACGCATCTGGCCTGAGAATACCAATAAAGGTGAGATGTTTGCCATGTTTGCACCCACCAAAACCAAAGACTGGCTATTGAAACCCGGTCAAACTTACACACTTAAATATCGGTTTGTGGTTTTCAACGAACATCTCACAAAAGAAAAAGCTGAAAGTGCCTGGAGTTATTTTGCTGTACCTCCGAATGTCACGGTTAAAAAGTAATTTGGATGTTTTTAAATAAACTGGGTTATGAAATGTCCATCAGCGAAGTAAACGAAAAGAATGATTATCAGGATGGACATTCCATGTGACCATTAACATATAAATTATTAGCACATGAAAACGAAATGCAATTCCAAAATCTCACGAAGAAAATTCATCGAGTCATCGGCAAAAGCAGTTGCTTTCACCTCGTTTGCTTTAGGATTCCCTTCCATTGTTCCGAGCACGGTGTTTGGTAAAAATGCTCCGAGTAATCGCATAAACATTGGCGCCATTGGCAACGGACGAATCTCCCGCATTCATGATTTGCCGGGTGTATGGAAATTTGACCAAGCCCAGGTAATGGCAGTTTGTGATTTGGATGCCAAACGAGCAGCCGATGCCAAAGTGTTGGTGAATGATTTTTATGCAAAAAAAACGGGCAAGCCATACGATGGTGTTACCGTGTACCATGATTACCATGAGCTGATTAAGAATAAAGACATTGATGCGGTTATCATAAGTACTCCTGATCACACCCACGCGATGATTGCTATCGCAGCAGCAAGAGCTGGTAAACATATCTACATGCAAAAGCCTGCTTCACTTACTATTTCTGAAGGACGAATAGTGAGTGACATCGTGCAAAAAAGTAGAGTGATATTTCAGATTGGAAGTCAACAGCGATCATCAACACAATTTAGATACGCGGCTGAGTTAGTTCGCAACGGAAGGATAGGACAATTAAAAACTGTTTATGTCGGCTTGCCGGGAGATCCATCCGGTAACGAAGAACCAGAAATGCCGATCCCTGAAAATTTAAATTACGACATGTGGTTGGGCTCAACACCTAGAGTTTATTATACCGAGAAACGTGTGCATCCTCAAGCGGACTACGGAAGACCAGGTTGGTTGCGCTGCGAACAATTTGGAGCGGGGATGATCACGGGCTGGGGATCGCATCACGTTGACTCTGCTCACTGGGCAATGGGCACGGAACTTACAGGACCAGTAGAAGTTTGGGGCGAAGCAGAATTTCCGACAAAAGGATTGTGGGATGTTCACGGCATTTTCAAGACCGAAGCACTGTATGCCAATGGTGTGAAGATGATTGTGAGTAATGAACTCCCAAATGGAATTAAGTTTGAAGGAACCCAAGGATGGATATTTGTTACGCGAGGAAGTTATCAGGCAACCGCAAGTGACCCGGTTGTTGATGCACAAGGCGTGAAACCTCTTGATGCTAGCGATTTGAAAATTATTAAATCAGAGATTGGTCCGAACGAAATTCATTTGCCTGTAAGTACGGATCATCATGGTAACTGGCTTGAAAGTATTCAGGCGAAGAAGCAACCCATAGCACCTGTTGAAGTTGCGCATCGGTCATGCTCGACTTGCTTGGTTCATCATATTGTGATGAAGCTTAAAAGAAAAGTGTATTGGGACCCTGCGAAAGAGAAATTCAACAACGATGAGGAGGCCAATAAGATGTTAGCGAGACCACAGCGTGCACCATATGTTATTCAATAGATATGAGAAAAGTACTTCTTGCCATTTTCTTTTTCTCTCCTCTTCTAATTTTCGCTCAGTCAGATTCAATACAGTCAAGAATGTATTCTTGGAGGAAGCCGGTGCAAAAAATTCACCAGAGCATTCTCACAACGACACTTTTTGAAGGAAGCGCACATGATATGAAGTTTTTACGGATGTCGGCCAACATACTTCTGCCGACCAAAGATAAAAGTGGACTGCAAGTTCTGAGTGACGAAGAACATTTGATACTTATGAAGACAGGTACTCTTACGATCAGCATTGAAGATTCAAGTTGGTCAATCGGTCCTGGGAGTATTGTTTTATTAATGCCCGGTCAAAAATATACAATGCAAAATTCGAATCAAGATTCCTCCAATTTTTATTTAATGAAGTATAGTTCGGTGTTACCCATGAACATGAGTAGAGGAAAAACTTCTGGCGGATCTTTCGTTAAGGACTGGAACAAAATTGAATTCAAACCTCATGACAAAGGGGGAATTCGTCATTACTTCGAACGGCCAACAGCCATGTGCAAAAGACTTGAAATGCACGTGACTACATTGAAAGAAGGAATAAGAAGTCACGAACCCCATAAGCATCGGGCGGAGGAAATTGTCCTGGTCATCGATAACAAAACAGAAATGCAAATCGCTGATAAATTTTACAAAGGTGGCTCAGGTGATGTGTACTATCTCGGTTCAAATGTTTCTCACGCTATACGCAATGATGGTAAAGAAACTTGTACGTATTTTGCTTTTCAATTTGAATAAGATTTATGCAAAAAATAATGGTTGGTTTTATTCTCATGATTTGCATGTCTTGCGAGAATAAGCAAAGTGAAAAACATGCAACCAAATCTGTCCGCCTTGTAACGCTCGATCCTGGACACTTTCATGCAGCGTTGGTTCAAAAATCGATGTATGAAAGTGTAGATTCAATCGTTCATGTTTACGCGCCTTCATGCCCTGATGTGCAATTGCATCTTGATCGGATCATAGCATATAATACAAGAAAAGAAAATCCAACACACTGGAAAGAAGCAGTGTATGAAGGTGACGACTTTTTCGAGGAGATGCTCGCAGAAAAAAAAGGAAACGTTGTTGTTCTTGCGGGAAATAACCGAAAGAAAACGGACTATATCTATAAATCATTAAATGCGGGATTTAATGTCTTGGCCGACAAGCCAATGACAATTACAAGTGACGGGTTTCAAATTTTAGAGAAAGCCTTCGAGGTTGCCAGGAAAAATAATCTTGTGTTGTATGATATCATGACCGAACGCTTTGAGATCACTTCAATACTTCAGAGAGAATTTTCCATGTTGCCTGAAGTATTCGGCGAGATGGAAAAAGGGACAGCCGATAACCCTGCTGTTATTAAAAAAGGAATTCACTATTTCTATAAATATGTTTCCGGAAATGTGCTGAAGCGGCCACCGTGGTTCATGGATATAGCTCAGGAAGGAAATGGAATTGTTGATGTCACGACGCATCTTGTTGATTTAGTGCAGTGGGAATGTTTTCCTGAACAAATTATTGATTACAAAAAAGATATTGAAGTTCTTAAGGCAAAACGGTGGACAACCGACATGACCTTACACGAATTTAATTCGATTGCCGGTCTAAAAAATTTTCCAGACTATTTAAAATCAATTGTAAAGAACGATAGCATTTTGGGGGTTTATTGTAACGGAGAAATTAATTATCGAATAAAAGGAGTTCATGCAAAAGTCTCAGTAGAATGGAATTACAAAACTTCGGTTGGAGGGGATACTCATTATTCAATTATGAGAGGAACAAAAGCAAACTTGATCGTGCGACAAGGAGCTGAAGAAAACTTTCAACCAACACTTTACATTGAACCTACTCATGTGTATCCCTCTTACGAAACTTTACTCCAAAAAGAGTTGAAAAAGGTTCAAGACAAATATCCCGGCATTGAGCTAAAGAAAATGAATAAACAATGGATGGTGATTATTCCCGATAAATACAAAGAGGGCCACGAGGCCCACTTTGCAAGGGTAACGGAAAATTTTCTGGAATATTTACAGAAAAAAAATATGCCAGCATGGGAAGTTCCTAACATACTGGCTAAGTATTACACCACCACAAAAGCCCTGGAGTTGGCCACTAAAAAATAATTGGAGTTTCGTTTAAAAGAAAAAGCGTCAGACGGCCGTTTACTTTTGCATCAAGCCGTCAGACGCCTACTACTAAATATGAACTTTAATTCGGTTAGAACTTCACAATTTCCCAAAATACTTTTTTTGGTTTTTGGTTTTGATCAAAGAGCAAAGGATAATTCTTTCTTCCTTTTACAGGATAATAATCCAACCAGGTGTGCTTGTCAGAGAGATTCCAAAAAGTAATTCCGGTAATTACATTTTTGTATTCGCGAAAAACTTTGAAAGCCATCTTATATTTTTCGATTTGTTTTTGCTCCAATTCAGGTGTGAACGCGTACACTTCCTCAGGCTTGAGTTCACGATTAAATTTTTCCCATTTATAAACGGATATGTCGAGCTCGGTGATTTGTATTTTCAAACCGAGTAATGAGAATTTTTCTATGGCATTTCTCAACTCGCTTTCTTTGGGCTCGAAGATTGACCAATGCCCTTGCAGCCCTACACCGTGAATGGGAACCTTTGCCCCTAGTAATTTTTTAAGCAAGCGATAAATGCGTTCCACTTTTTCTGGCCGTTCCGTATTGTAATCATTGTAGAAGAGTTGTGCGTTCGGATCAGCCTCATGCGCATACTCAAAAGCCTTTGTAATAAAATCTTCACCGCAGATTTTGTACCAGGGAGAGTCGCGCAAGAATTGAGTACTGTCATCAGCAATCGCTTCGTTCACTACATCCCATGCATAGATTTTTCCTTTGTAGTGCGTGACAACATTGGTAATATGATCTTTCAATCGTTTCAATAATACATCTTTGGAAACAGGATTCCCGCTCGCATCCTTAAAGAACCAATCACCCACTTGCTCGTGCCAGCATAACACATGGCCTCGTATTTTGAGATGATTCGCTAGGGCATAGCTCACAATTTCATCGGCAGGAGCCCAATTGTAGCGGTCTTCAGCGGGATGAATGGGACCCGGCTTCATCGCGTTCTCAGGTGTGATGCTGTTAAATTGCTGCAAGATCAGTTTGGCATCAGCGCTTTTAAGCAATTGAGGCGACACGGCTACTCCGATCGGAAAATAGGATTGATAATAATCTTTCAAACCCTTTGTAGAATCAATCGGAACCGTTCCTTTGGTTTGAGAGAATGCTACATTTGTGAATGACACAAACAGTAGGATAGGGATGATTTTTTTCATGAATTATTTTTTTTATTCTGTAGAAAATGGGGAAGCTGGCAATCCCTCTTTGTTGTAAAGATTTGCACCTTCAGGATTATCCGCCCAGGCATATCTTACTAGTGTGGGGTTAACAACCTCATCACTCCATACAATAACTTTGTCTCCCTCTATTTTAGCTTTCGCCCACACAAATTTTTTGTCAGTCCCCGCAATGGAAAAATATTTCAGATCGCCATTCTTAGCAACTAGTCCACTTCCAATACTTGAAAACGAAATTTCAATTTTGTTACCAGAAGTTTTTGCTGACTTATAGATCGGGCCCAAAGAAACATTTTTTTTGTCGTCGTATGCCAAGTGCTCTGCTATGACAGCAAGTCTATGCCCAACATCTTGTTTGTTAAGTGGGTGAATGTCATTCCACTCACCAAGATCAATGGCAACGGCCATTCCCGTTTTTGGTAAAGAGAGCGTGTGAAGTTGTGCATCGCGCAAAGAGGCCCATTCGCTTTCAGATGGGTCTGTCTTTTTCTCCATGAAGTTGGCGAGTTGTACAAATAAAAATGGAAAGTCTCCTTGCTTCCACTTTTCTCTCCAATTCACGATCAAAGCAGGGAATGATTTTCTGTATTCCTCTGCGCGTGATGCATTCGACTCGCCTTGATACCAAATAACTCCTTTTATCGAAGTTGTTAATAATGGCGCAATCATTTTGTTGTATAAGCCACCGGGTTTCCATCGAATGGCGGTTGGTCCAGTGAGAGGAGGCATTGCAGTACCCAACCTGAAACGCCATGTTCCGGTCAGGTTGATGGTGTCTTTTTCTCCAGCGATAAAGTAAGGCTTATCCGCCACGAATCCACCTTTGCTTGAATTGTTAATGACTCGAACGACAATTATATTTTCACCTTCATTTAAAATAGATGGACCGATAACATACTTGCGCGGAGGATATTGATAACCAGTAGTTCCAACAAACTTTCCATTCACAAAAACAGAATCTTGATCCACAATTCTTCCCAGCCAAAGTTTTAATGAGACGCCAACCAAGGACTTCGGCACATTGATTTTCTTTCTAAACCACACCGATCCATTGATATTTATTTTTGGTCCTTTTGACCAGAAACCTGGCACAATCATCTCGTCCCAATCACTATCGTTCAGCTTTGGATCAATCCACCTGGGAGAGCTCGATAGCCCGATGTCTTTGCTGTTTAATTCTTTGTACCAATCCTTCGATCTTTGGTTGTCGCTGTTTTCAATTTCCTGAATGACTTTGTCGTCTTTAAATTTCATGAGTTCATCATGCAGGTTGGGGAATGGAATCAATGCATCTTCGCTCATCCACGCTTCAACCGGAGAGCCACCGAGTGCAGCGTTTATCAAACCAATAGGTACGTGATGTTTTTCATAAATTTCTTTCGCGAAGAAATAAGCAACCGCAGAAAACGAGAGTAGATTTTTTGGATTGGCAGCTTCCCAGCTTCCAGCATCAAGATCATCTTGCGCTTTTTTAAAATCATATTTATCAGCTACTAAAAACTGACGAATATTTGCGTTTTCGGAATTAGCGATTACTGAACCATATTTGTCTTTCACTCGGTCCATCGTAAGTTCCATATTCGATTGTCCGGAGCAAACCCAAACATCGCCGAAAAGAATATTGTGAATAGTGATTTCGTTTTTGCCCTTGAAGGTCATTTCAAATGGGCCTCCAGAGGGTTGATTAGGAATTGAAAGCTCCCATCGCCCGTTCTCATCTGCTGAAGTTTTATAAACTTTATCTTTAAAAAGAAGAGACACATCTTCTTTGGCAGAAGCCCATCCCCAGACTTTTAGTTTGATGTCTCTTTGAAATACGACACCATCAGAAATTAGTCTTGGAAGTTTGATCTGTGCCGCAAGATCAATAGAAGCCAGCAAGCACAAACAAATTGAAACAGTGTTAAATATTTTTTTATTCATATGAATTTGCGTTCAATGGATTTGAGAATATTGTTCTTTATTTCTGAGCTTTTTGAAAATAACTCTCCGGTGGCCCAAGGTAACTTGGCTTGACACCACCGGCATCAACAACAATTTTTTGCAACACTACTCCCGGATCAACAGCCCAATATTTTAAAATATGTTTTCCAGGCGAAGTGATTTTATGTTTCGTTGTGATAAGTCGGGCATTGTCTTCCACCACTTTTTCCCAGGCTTTGAGCGCTTCATTTTTATTGATGTTGATCACTTGTGGTTTTTCGTTATCAATTGAAATCGCCAATCGAAGTCCTTCATTCGCGTTGAAACTTAAAGTTGTGCCGAGATAAAGTTGAACATTTACTGTCGCCGTATCCACAAAAAAAATGTTGTACTCAAGATGCGGGCCTTCACCGCCTGGTTCTTGGCTAGGTGCTGTAACCGGAGAGGTTGTAACCGCAGACAAGGTATTGCCATAACCAGGAAGAACTTGCCAATTTACTTTTGAACTATTAACAGCTCGTGTATAATGTTCTGGTTCAATGGACACGAAGTGATCTGTCTCAACAAAACCAGATTCAGTTAATTTCTTTAAAACGGTATTATTAATCTTTGCCATCACAACAACTTGCTTTCCATTTTCTCCCGTGATGGTGATCGGTGTCTCTGTTAAGCCCGATGGTGCCGCGACCCAATCTACATTTACAATTATTCGCTTTTCTTTATCAATGGTTCCTTTGGCGTCGGAAAATTTTAGCCAAGGCACTTTGGATGCGATTGAAAAATCAAAAGACGCCTTTCCTCGATTAAAAATTTCAAAGTAATGAGATGACTTCTGGTAGGAGTCGAATTCGGGAAGAATCGCATCGATGGAAGTTGTTGACCAAAACTTTTCTGAACCTTCCACTGCAACTCCCATTTCCGCATTGGCTGAATTCTCAATTGTTTTTGTTTTGGGCATTAACCGTTCATTAGGTTGCTGCCAGTAGGTATAGCCAATATGAATTTGGTTCATCATATTATTCCATTTTCCGTTGGCTAATGTTTTGTTATAATAAGCTGATAGCGCGCTGTCTTTCAGGTAAAGACTTTTTACCTGTTTGGCAAAATCATTGGTAGATGCTCTTCCTTGGGATGCGTACAACTTATTTTTACCGATAGTAACATACATGTCATTGAGGTTCGTGCAAGCCTTAACGGGATAAAGAACCAGTTCATAGTAAGCGTCTTTGAGTTCATCTGGAATCTTTTTATAAATTAACTCTGCCTTCTTTTCAAGTTCACGATATTCCTCAACTACTTTTTCAGCTTCACCATAGTTAATTAGACTATATGTTTCAGAATTTAATAACTCTGGCTTTCTGCGTCCGTTAAACTTTGTATACTTCGAAATGATATCAGCAATGTCAGCTGCGTATTCTTTTCCAAACTGTTGCTCGCTCCACTGTCTTGTATATTCTTGGATGTTATTCTGATTCCATTTTTTTGGATCCCATGCGTAATCTAGAAAGAAACTGATCGGAAATTCCATGGGCTTTAGATCGCCTACATTTACGATCCAGATTCGGTCAACACCGTAGCTGTAAGCCAGATTCATTTGTTCCCAAACTTTGATAATCGGACTTGTGTTAAGCCATTTGTAATTACGAGGGCCACCCACATAATCAAAGTGATAATAGATTCCGTAGCCTCCACTGCGTGGTTTGTCGTCGAGCTTGGGAAGCTTTCGCAAGTTGCCCCAATTGTCATCACATAATAATAAGGTGACATCGTCTGGCACCCGCATTCCCTTGTCATAATACTCCTGTACTTCTTTATATAATGCCCAGAGTTGGGGAATGGCGGTCGCATCTTTTTGGGTGATGTCTGTAATCATCGTTCGCTGGTCGCTCACAATTTTTTCGAGCAATGCAGTTTTTGTTTCTTCGGACATGGCCATATCACCATCACCACGCATGGCGAGTGTGACAATGCTTTCACGCGAACCCATGCGCTCAATCCCTTCCCTCCAGAATTTCTGAAGAGTGGCCATATTGGTTTCATAATTCCAATCACCTGCTTTCATCTTTCTCCACTCAGCATGTGCCCTCATCATGGGCTCATGATGAGAGGTACCCATCACAATTCCATATTCATCAGCCAACTGTGGATTGAGCGGATCATCACTATTGAAAGCTGCCCACCACATCGCAGGCCAGAGATAGTTTCCTTTCAATCGTAGAATGAGTTCGAATATTTTTTCATAAAATTCATGGTTGAACCCACCGTATTTCTCTACGGCCCAACGACCAAGGGAAGGCTCTTCGTCATTGAGAAAAATACCACGATACTTTACGGCAGGCTCACCGGAGACAAATCGCATGGGCGACACAAATAGATTTTTGTTTTTCTTTGGAGCAACATCTGCCCACCAGTACCAAGGAGAAACTCCGATTTGCTTGGAGAGTTCATAAATGCCGAAGATGGTTCCGCGTTTGTCACTACCTACAATAACAAGAGCGCGATCAACATGAGGAAAAGGTTTTTCAACAGTCTGTATTAAAAAATCTTCCCATTTCCCTTGGAGCGATGAGATATCTAATTTTTTATTTTGAATGAGCTGATCAATTAACGGGTTCTTGCCTATTGTACCAGCAATGACTATTTCACGTTCAGCAGGATTTTGGTCTATAATTAAAAGTGGTTCTGCGTCGGTAACAAGAGTGATGTCCGCTTTTAAATTTTTTAAGGCTCTTAGTACTCCGGGAAAATCGGAATTGCTGACGTAAAGAGGAGCTGATTTTCCTGAGGAGGACAAAGTAAAACTTCCTGACTTTTTATGGAATGTAACATAGTTGTTTTGTGCTTCGCTATGATGACCGATCAACAAAAGAAAAACGAAACAAAAGATTTGATATGATTTCATATTCATAAGAATCGAAGTTAGGCTAATTTTACGTCTCTTATTAAAAGAGAAGAGAGCGAATTCGCTCTCTTCTTACACCTAAATTAAAATGCAAACAAAATCAATTATATCCAGGATTTTGAGGATATGCAGGTCCCAAAGTAACCAGATTAATTTGATCTTGTGGAATAGGTCTTAGTACGTTGGAAGGTTGAATGTACGTTCCTGCCTGCACAGCGTTCCAGGTCATTACACGATTGACCAGCGATTGGGTTCGCACTAAATCATGCCACCGCACACACTCACCATAAAACTCACGTGTGCGTTCATCGAGAATAAAATCCAATGTGACTTGAGCGGCAGTAATGGTTACTGCGGCTACAGCGGCACTGTATCCTCCGGGAGGATATGGGTCACCCACCATAGTAGCCGGAGTTGATGAACCGAATTGGCCACCTGGGGTATATGGTTTGTTCGTACGGTAAGCAGCCCGTTGTCTTACCACATTGATCATGTCAGCAGCATTTTGTAGTTGACCTGCTTTAAAAGCAGCTTCCGCAGCTATTAAGTACACATCAGAAAAACGGGCTAATACAAATGGCCTTGTAGACGGATCGTTTTGGTGAGTTCTGTTTAGGTCGTGCCATTTCTTCATGTAGGGATAGTAGAAGGCGAATTGCATACTAGGTGTAAAAATGACTCCTTTAAATGGCCATGACCCCTTTGTCTGCGGTGCACCCACAACTTCATAGTCAGGAAACCAGACAGCAGTATCAACTCCGCACTTCAAAGTCCCACGGCTTCCGTTTACACCATTGCCCGAATAAGTACCATTAAGTACACTACCTCCCCCACCTCCAGCGGCGGTATTTTCCAACCAAACTGTTTGAAATGTCTTAGAATATCTTGAATCATTCAGTCTATCTGCAAAAGCTTGACTATAAATATAGGTTGGGTTGGGTCGAATACGTGCAAATGGCCTTCCGGTCTGAAGGTCTCGGGTAAGCAATAATGCACCTGTAGTTCCTCCCGTTACAACAAGACCCTTCGGGTTATAAACCGGATTAATTGATAAAGCATCTGACACAATTTTTGTTGGATCGATATAGGTATTAACCCCAACGCCTCCAGGGGCTCCTATAAGATTGGGAAGTCCGATCCAAGGTGAAACATTTATAGCGTTTCCACCTGATTGTTGCGATCCAGGGGTATAGTATCCATATTTTGGATCGTTGCTGTGGTCACTTACGAAAATGGTTTCTTTGCCATAGTCATTAGCAGGGTTAAATGCATCGGCATAATCCGCCCACAAGTCATAACCATAAGTTCCCTTATTATCAATCAAATCTTTAGCAGTGTTGTAAGCTAGCGTAAAGTCATTGTTGTCATTGTTTAACCATCCCCTGGTTAAATAAACCTTTGACAACAACCATTTGGCTGCGCCTACCGTAGCCGCTTTACCCAAAAAAGGTGCAGTGGGTGTATTGGGCAAATTTGTAATTGCATCATTCAAATCCTGTACGATTACCTTATAGATATCGTTGGGAGCTGCAGGAGCATCAGCCTGAGTAGGCACGGTAATGAAATCGGTGTGCAATGGAATATTACCATACGTTCGCACGAGATAAAAATAAAGGAAAGCCCGCAAAAATTGGGCTTGGCCCAGATATGCCTTCAAGGTGGCAGCATCTAATCCAGCAGTTGATGGTCCGAGTTTTAAAATACCATTCAAAGAATTGATATCTGAATACCAACCAAATCCACCATTAAAATCTGTAGGGCTAATTGCGTTGTAAGTAAAGAGTCTGTGAAAAGCACCTGAGCCGGCACCCTCCAGATATTCGTCAGTTCCTGCTTGTAGCGCAACAGTGAAGCCCTCGGTTCCATAGAATGAGCGAATATTATTGTAAACCCCTGCAATACCGCCTAAAAGCCCTGCTGGTGTGCCAAAAGAGGAAGGCGCAATATTGGATTTAGGTTTTTCTACCAACAGGTCATTGCAACTATTGCAGATAAGCATAGTGGTGATTAACAAAACACCACTTATTATATTTTTATACTGTTTCATGTGCTTGTACGTTTTAAAATTTGAGGTTTAAGCCAACCATAAATTGTCTTGTGGCTGGGTTATTGGCGTTTACTGAGACCTGACGGCCTGCAGCACCAGGATTGTTTGTACCGGTAGCGTTAACACTTCCACCATATCCATTTCCTTCAGGATCGGGACCGTAACCTTGCTGAACGAATGGTGCCCAGATCACAAATGGATTAATTGCAGATACATACACTCTTAAAGAGGATATCCCTGCTTTGCCCAATATGCCGGAAGGTAAACTGTAGCCTAAGTTGATAGACCTGCATTTAATAAATGAGCCATCAACATAAGTTAAGGTAGAGCCATAATAGGTAACTCCAGTTGATGCATTTGGCATTGGGAATGCATTCGTTGGGTTGGTCGGGGTCCAATAATCTACTTTCAACTGGTTTGATCTACCTGAATTAAAGAAATTGTATCCAGTAAAGTTCGCTCCAGCAGGTTCACTAGCGACATAAGGAACAACCACTTTCATTCCAATTCTTGCATAAAAACTCAAAGAAAGATCGAACCTTTTGTATTCTACTTTGGTAGAGAAACCAGCATCAAACTTAGGCTGAAAGTTTCCGATGATCTTACGGTCGTCGGGTGTGATCTTTCCATCAGGTACCCCGTAGCCAGGATCTGTCGGCTTTACTGCGCTTGCAGTATTCCAATCAAGAACCTTTATTTGTCCAGGTACTTGAACAGGCGCTGTTTGTGCGGTCAATCCAGGATCGTTTGTCTGCCAGATACCAATCTTCTGGTAATCATAAATTACGGTAAGGGGTTGCCCGATAAACCAACCGTTGCCAATATCATTATTGGGAGTTAAAAGCGTTACTATCTCTTCGCGGTTGAAAAAATAATTGAACTCCGTTGTCCAGATAAACCCGTTATCCTTCTTGATATTGATGCTATTGATACTCAATTCCAATCCGTGACCCCTCGTTTTACCGGCATTCAAATAAGTTGTACCAGCTCCATTGCTGGGAGGCAAAGTTACAGGTAAAAGGATGTTCGAAGTTTCTTGATTGTACACTTCGATTGCGCCCGTAACCCTATTTTCAATTAATCCAAAATCCAATCCAAAATTCCATTGGCTCGTGTTTTGCCATTTCAATGAATTATTAGGCAGGCTGTTAACAGTGAGTCCAACTTGCTGACCACTGCTTCCTTGTCCAAAATTATAAGCTGACGTGCCCAATGCTCCTAAGGTTGCATAAGGGTTAATTCCTTGAGAAGCGGTGATACCCCATCCGGCCCTTAATTTAAGATTGGAAATAATGGGAAGCCCAGACATAAATTTTTCATTGGTTATGTTCCATGCTGCACCAAAGGCAGGGTATGAATAGTATTGATTGCCTGGTGATAAAACAGAAGAGCCATCAGTACGAAAAGTAGCAGTAGCGCTGAAACGACCATCATAGCTATAAGTAAGCCTGCCCATGTACGAGATCAAGCCTCTTTCCCAAAAATAGTTGTCGGTAGATCCTCCAATATTAACACTTGATGCTGGATAAAAATTGGTGTCCTGCATTCTATCAATTGGAATACCTATTCCTACTACATAGTTGCTTTGAGCATGGTTCTTTTGAAAAGAATATAACCCGGTAAAACCAATCTTGTGTTTCTCGTTCAACGTCTTTTCATAAAGAAGCAAGTTTTCAACGGTGTATTGCCAATTTTCGGTATTTCTCGTATTTCCGGTTGAAGCTGATTGAGAGGGGCTACTGTTTACAGAAGTATTGGGACCGGAATAGTTATCGCTTTTATCTTGAGAGTAATCCAAGCCAATATTAATCCTGTATTTCAATCCTTTAATGATATCAATTTCACCGTAGAGACTATTGAAAGTTCTTAGCCTTCTCGTTTGTGCAAGAACAGCATCAGAATTGGTTTTTAGTGTAAGCGGACTAACCGTATTTGCATCAATTGAGCCAACCAGAGGTAACAAGTTTACAGTCCCATCTGGATTGTATGGCAAAACCAATGGACTCATTCGCATTAAACTTTGGGCGACACCGCTACCTCCGGGAGTATTCTGGTAAGAAAGGGTGTTGATCGTATTAACCCCCACTCTAAGCCGGTTGCTTAGTTGATGATCCATTGTAACTTTGATAGTACCCCTTGTGTAATCCTGGTTAGGGACTATACCGCCTTGCTTGAAATAGTTGGCTCCCATGGAGTATTTACTTTTATCACTGCCACCAGAAACATTTAGGTTGTGGTTCATGATTGGCGCATTTTGATAAAGGAGTTTTTGCCAGTCGGTGGAGACGCCATTTGTTAGGTTTGTTTGTTCAGTAGGGGTCAAAGCATAACCGGCATCAGCTTTAAGTTGAGCAAATTCAGCACCATTAAAGACTGGAATTTGCTTCATCACTTTTGATATCCCATAATAACCATCGTAACTGAACACGGTCTTACCTGCAGTACCTCTTTTAGTGGTGACCAGAATTACACCACCTGCACCTCTTGAACCATAAATGGCCGTGGCCGATGCATCTTTGAGAATTTCCAAGCTTGCAATGTCATTTGGGCTGATATCGTTCAAGCTTCCATTGTAAGGAATGCCATCTACAACAAGCAGTGGCTGATCGACCTGATTAGCATTTGAGGCATCTGTTGAAGCGCTGGTCGCAGAAACTGTTTGAGTGCTTGCTACCATGGTGCGGTTTCCTCGTATCCGTATCTGTGATTCTCCTCCAGGAACAGAACTTGCGGTAATGATATCAACTCCTGCAGCATGGCCTTTTAGCTGATCAATTACATTGTAAGAAGCAGTTTGTTGTAAAACATCTTCCCGGACCTTAACAATGGCACCTGTTATGTCCCTCTTATTTTGAGTACCGTAACCCACCACAACCACTTCGCTGAGCTCTTTCGCATCCGCAACCATTTTAATGTCAATTATGGAGCGTCCGCCAACAGACTGTTCCTGTGTGGTGTAGCCGATAAATGAAAAGACTAGAATAGGATCTGTTGTTCCCTCAGCAATGCTTAATGTGTACTTTCCGTCGGCATCAGTTGCTGTTCCTTGGGTTGTACCTTTGATAAGGACGTTCACTCCAGGGAGACCTGTGCCGTCTTCATCTGATACTTTCCCTTCAATTTTGGTCTGTGCCTGCAGCGAAGAGGCCGATAGAAACGCAAACACTGCGAGCAAGAGTTTGAGATGGCCGGGCAGACCCCTCAGACTCTGTTTGACTAGTAAAATTTCTTTTTTCATAGAATATTGGTTTAACAGTTTGAGTTTGAAATGAACTTGAGATACTAATGTCTAAGATTAAGATTAATTATGCAACCGATTGCAAATATTTATTTAATAAAACGTGTACAATTAGCTATTTAATTGTAATTATGCCATGCAATCGATGTTATTAATAGCGACCGATGAAACATTTTTTTTGGCCGATTAATGAGTACGCATAACTTGTTTTTTGATGGAAAAGAGTAATTCACAAACAGAGAAAGTTGCAATTATTACCGGAGGAACTTCCGGACTTGGGTTGGCCATGGCCAAAAAATTTGTTGAGAACAAAATACTGACGATCGTTACCGGTAGGGACGAGGCCAAGTTAAAAGAGACGAAAGAATCGCTTGGGGAACTCTGTGTTCCTATAAAAATGGATATTACTGAATTGGATCAGATTCCTTCTCATATTAAAAAGATTACCGAAAAGTTTGGTCGAATAGATATCCTGGTCAATAATGCCGGGATCAACCTGAAGAAGGAGCTGACAGAAGTAACCGATGAGGAGTTTCAGAAAATTTTGCTGACGAACCTTTCCAGTGTTTTCGCCATTTCGCGGGAAGTATCCAAAGTAATGATCGCCCAAAAGAAGGGCTATATAATAAATATCAGTTCTATGGCGGCCCATTATGGACTTCCTAAAGTTGTTGCCTATGCCTCTTCTAAAGCTGCCATTGAAGGAATGACTAGAAGCATGGCCGTAGAGCTTTCACCAAAAGGGATACTTGTCAATTGCATTGCCCCTGGGTTTATCAAAACAAAAATGTCCTCGACCGCTCTTGATAGTGATCCTGAAAGAAAACGCAGGGTTCTTGAACGCACCCCTATGGGAGAATTAGGATTGCCGGAAGATGTGGCCAACACGGCTTACTTTCTGGTGTCCAATGAAAACAAATATATCACTGGCGCAGTCATCCCTGTTGATGGAGGAAATTCAATCGGGTTTTGATGGACAGGACAGTTCCTAGGGTCGATGTTATTCATCCTTAAGGGCATAGTATACGTCACCTCATGACAGCCGTCTTCTCTACAATCCCAAATCAATCGAACTCACTTAAAATAAATTATATAGTAAAATGAAGCTTTCTATCGGAACAAAAGAATACTTCAAAGGAATCAAGAAGATCGCCTATGAAGGAAAGGAATCAGATAACCCGCTTGCCTTTAAATATTATGATGCGAAGCGCAAGGTTGGAAAGAAAACTATGGAAGAGCATTTCCGCTTTGCCATTGCCTACTGGCACACCTTCTGTGGTAATGGTGGTGATCCTTTTGGCGCACCCACAAAAAATTTCCCGTGGTTGCAAAGCAATGATCCCATTGATCGCGCAAAAGAAAAGATGGATGCTGCATTTGAATTCACTACAAAAATCGGAGCACCATTTTATTGCTTTCATGACTATGATATTGTTGATGAAGGTTTAACCTTGAAAGAATCAGAAACACGACTTGATAAAATAGTAGCATACGCAAAGCAAAAGCAAAAAGAATCCGGAGTTAAGTTGTTGTGGGGCACTGCCAATTTATTTTCTAATTCCCGCTACATGAACGGGGCTGCAACAAATCCTGATTTTAATGTTGTTTGTTATGCAGCAACCCAAGTTAAAAATGCAATTGACGCAACGATTGAATTAGGTGGTTCCAATTATGTTTTTTGGGGAGGAAGGGAAGGGTATCTTTCTCTTCTCAACACCGACATGAAAAAAGAAATAGACCATCTTGGTCGTTTCTTAACGATGGCGAGGGACTACGGAAGAAAAAATGGATTCAAAGGAACTTTCCTGATCGAGCCTAAGCCTATGGAGCCAACCAAACATCAATATGATTTTGATTCGGCAACGGTGATCGCCTTCCTTCGCGAATTTGATTTGATGAATGATTTTAAATTGAACCTTGAGGTGAACCATGCTACGCTGGCACATCATTCCTTTCAACATGAATTACAAGTGGCTGCCAATGCCGGAGTGTTGGGAAGTATGGATGCCAACCGGGGAGATTATCAAAATGGATGGGACACCGATCAATTCCCCAATAATATTTATGAGTTGACGGAATCGATGCTGGTTATCCTTCAGGCCGGTGGATTTAAAACCGGTGGAATAAATTTTGACGCCAAGACCCGCAGAAACTCAACTGACCTTGCTGATATTTTTTATGCCCACATTGGTGGCATGGATGTTTTTGCCAGGGCGTTACTCATCGCCAATGATGTGCTCGAAAAATCAGAGTACAAAAATCTTAGAAAAGAGCGATATGCATCATTCGATTCAGGAAAAGGAAAACAGTTCGTCAACGGTAAACTGACGTTGGAAGAATTACGGAAGCTTGCTCACGCTCAAGGTGAGCCCGAGCAAATTAGCGGTAAGCAGGAATATTTTGAAAACCTGATCAATCAGTTTCTTTGAAAAATAGAATTAGTAGGTAGATTAATTTAGTTTAGGAAAAAGGCCGCCGAAAGGTGGCCTTTTTTATTAATCGAAAGCTGACATGTTTCGCATATAGAATGTCTCTTGTTTCAAGTGATATGAAATATAAACTCTATAGGGATCGAATGTGAATCCCAATTATGACATACTACGGACGTTAGCCGTTGCAAAAATGAACATAACCCAATTAGGTTGAATTTTTCCTTTTTTTAATCCTACAGTGTATCCTATTTCCAAAAACGAGGTTCTTACATTATGTATGTTTCTTACGATGCAACTTTTTACTACTGTCAACGCTCTTATTGTTAAAACAGCGTGAATCCATTGAACGGAACCCCAACCGGAATGCAATATGAATTTCAAAAGAAGAATAGCCATCGTTGAGTCCGACAAAGTTTTTCTGGAATCATACACGCACATTGTGAATGATTCAGAGAAATACGTCGTTGTAGGCAGTTATCTATTTGCCGAAGATCTGCTTAAAGAAGTGATTCAAAAGAAGATCGAAATTGTTTTAATGAACATTGATCTTCTCGGCCTGGATGGTATAAAAGCCACCGAAATGATAAAAGAGAAATACCCTCATGTTGATATTATTATTGTCACCTCTTACGAAGAAACGGATTTTGTCATCAACTCACTGAAAGCCGGCGCCTCTGGTTACATAGAAAGGAGTTCAAATTTTATCGAAATCATTTCCGCCCTTGATCAACTCTCAAAAGGAGGAGCGCCTATTAGCCCGAAAATCGCGAAAATAGTAATTCATTATTTTCATTTGAATGCCAACTCTCCGCTGAGTAATCGAGAGAAAGAAGTACTCACCTTAATGGCAGAAGGAAAAACGTATACCCAAATTTCTGACGTCTTATATATTTCTCCTGAAACAGTGAGAACACATATTCGGAATATTTATGTCAAACTTCAGGTATCCAATAAATCCGAAGCAATAAAAATCGGAATGGACAATAAGTACTTTTAACACAACTCACAACTTATTAACAAAAAAACCCCAGACGTCTTCCGGGGTTTTTTTTCTTAATTTATTAACCTTCCTAAACCTTGAGGAAGATTTACCTATGTCAAAGGTTGAGTAAACCGTAAATCATTACAACCCCTAATCTGTACGATTTAAAAAAAGCACAAGTACCCCTAAATGTATTAGGTGTTCTCACACCTGTTGAGTTAGTGCTTGCTGTATTTTATTAAATCGATGAAGGCGTTTGCATCGTGTGGTATTCGGGTAACCTAACCTTTTATTTTTTCTTGAAATAATTACGTCACACTGTGGGACTAAAAACTTTCTGGATCAATGGACATTTGATAAGATCCCAAATGGGTCTTTTTTAAAAATCAATTTTTCAACTAACCCAATTATTATGAAGAAGTTTTTACTAATGTGCTTCTCATTCAGTTTTGCGATCGGTTTGTTTGCGCAAGACAGAGTGATTACCGGGAAAGTGACATCCAAAGAAGATGGAACCGTCTTGCCAGGTGTTAATGTCGTTTTGAAAGGAAGTACTACTGGAACCGTTACTGACACTGACGGGAGCTATACGCTGTCCGTTCCCACGGACGGAGGCACTCTTGTTTTTTCTTTTATCGGATTGGAAACACAAGAGACTGTTATTGCCGCGCGCAATGTTATTGATATCCAGTTGGGCTCCGACATAAAACAATTAGCCGAGGTTGTCGTAACCGGTTCTGGTGTTGCCACAGACAAAAAGAAATTAGGCATCGCAGTTGAATCAATTACCTCTGATAAACTGCCGGCCGCACCAACAGCTTCCATTGATCAGGCACTTGTAGGAAAAATTGCTGGAGCTCAGATCTCATCGATAAGTGGAAACCCTGGCGATCCGGTGCAAATTCTTTTAAGAGGTATCAACACCGTTCAAGGAGGTACCTCACCGATGATTCTGGTTGATGGTGTACAAGTTGCTGCTACCGATCTCAACTCACTTGATTTATCTAATGTCGATCGCGTAGAGGTGGTACAGGGTTCAGCAGCGAGCTCTATTTATGGAGCGCAAGGTGCCAAGGGGGTGATTCAAATTTTTTCTAAAAAAGGAAAGAAGGGAAAATTGAATATCAACTATTCTACAAGTTATGCTTCTAATCAATATATCAATGTTGATAATCACTTGAGTAAAGCAAACCTTCATCCCTATTTGACGGACTCGAATAACAACTTGGTGGATGGATCGGGTACACCGTTGACACAAGATGCCTACGGCAACTATCCTGCAATATCTTATGAATACGGTGGTCCTACGCGCTATGCTATTATCAACACGCAAAATGTTGCTGATAAACCTTACAATGCTAACCTTAAATATTATAATCATTTCAATCAAGTATTTCAAACCGGTAGCACTACCAATAATGCGATAAGCATTTCGGGTAGCGGAGATAAAACCGATTTCAGTGTTGCAGTCGCTAACAACAGAACAGTTACGCCTGTGATGAAAAACGGCTATGTAGATAGAACAAACTTGTCGGTGAATGTTGGAACTGAAATTTTCAAAGGTTTTACATTCCGATCCACTACGCAATTGGTCTACACTAAAAATACAATGCACCCAGGCTTAGGTGCAGCCGGAGGAAATAATTATGGTTACGGAAATTCTCAAGGGAATGTGAGTAACATTTATGGCTTCTTAAATACATCACCTTTCTTTGACCTAACGGCAAAAGGATCTGATGGCAACTATCAAGCGCATACACAAGGAGGAAGTTTTTTGGGTATTAATGGATTGAATCCTTATTATTATCAGCAGTACACGGATGGCGTCGATAACAAGACGGATATCATTCAAAGTTTCAATGCCAACTATAAGATCAACAGATTTGTTGAGCTGGATGCCAAGTATGGCATTAACTACAGGGATGAAACAGCTACATGGACCTACTTTAATCAGTCACAAAATGTAAATACTGCACACTGGTCAACCGGTTCGGCTTACTACGCTCGGTATAATAATGCTTCTGACAAAAATGGGGAGATCGATTATTTTCATTACACCAACACGTTCCAAAATTTTTTAGGAACGGCATTTATTTACACTGATTTCAAAAATGATTTTCATTCGAATTTACCGATCGAAACCAGTACCCAGATTTCGTTTGATTACCGAAAAAGAAAATACACCGAAGTGGGCATGTATGGAATTGATTTAGACATCAACCCTCCATTTAATCTTGTGAATGCCGGCTCGCTCTCCATGATTGGTCCCTCGTCATTAAGTGCTGCAACAGCTCCATTAGGTCCAACTAGCACTGGAAGTTATGTAGAACCATTTGTTACCTATGGCTATTTGGTGAATCAAAAAATTAACTATGGAGATATTGGAGGTATTACCGCTGGCTTTAGAAGTGACTGGTCTTCGGCTTTCGGTGGAGGAAGCACACCATTTACATTTCCACATGCAGATGGATTTATTTCAGCTTCGTCATTTTGGAAGAGCAGCAAGCTTCAGGAAATTCTTCCTTATTTCAAATTAAGAGCTGCTTATGGTGAAGCCGGTATTCAACCAGGTGCGTTCAACAGGATTCCGGTTTTATCCGGAGGACCCATCGGTAATGAAACGAGTTATTCCATCCGACAAGTTCCCAATAACCCTCATCTCCAGGTAGAAGTATCAAAGGAATTTGAAACGGGTTTTGATTTTACGGTAAATACCAATACTAATGGCAACTGGTTTCAATCAGTGAATGGATCGTTCACGTACTGGAAACGTCAGAGTGAAAATGTGATTTCTCCTGCAAGTCGTTCTTTGTCAACCGGTGCTCCATCTTATTTAACGAATGCGATAGGAATGGAAGGAAATGGCTATCAGTTTTCATTGAACATTCCAATTTATCGTTCCGGAAATTTTACGTGGGACTTTACGACCAACTTCGGTCATCAAATCTCAAAGATCACGTCTATCTCAGGAGGTGCTGATATTATTTTGGGGAGTGCAGCAGGAGCCACCGCTCTTGTTTTAACACCGGGTCAGATCATTGGCCAGATCTATGGATATAAAGCGCTTCGGAGCATAGACGCTCCAGAAATAGTTGGATCGAGCAATCCTGCAAGTCAATATACCATGGTGGATGGCCGCGTGGTTGATTTAACTACGAAACAAATTCAGTTCTCTGCCATTGCTACTCCAATTGGAAATCCAAATCCAAATTTCAACACGTCTTTCATCAACCAAATTGGTTTTAAAGATTTCCTGACTTTTTCTTTCCAATTCGATTGGGTTCAGGGAAGTCATTTGTACAATCAAACAAAAGAGTGGATGTATCGTGATGGACTGCACAGCGATTTCGCAAAACCCGTAACCATTGGAGGGGAAACAGGCGCTTATACTGCTTACTGGTCAAGTGCTTATTATAACCTCTTTGGTAGCACGCATGGATCGGGAAATAATGCCACCAAAGATTTCTTTTGGGAAGACGCCTCTTTTGTTAGGCTAAGAAATGTTTCGGTAGGGTTTGACTTTGCGAAGTTCACTAACATCAAGCGGTTAAGAAAACTGCAATTAGTGTTCACCGGTAGAAATTTGCTTACGTTCACCAAATACACCGGGGCAGATCCCGAAGTGAATTCTGGTCAAGCCAACTCTTCGTTTGACAGAGGTGTAGATCATAGTACGATTCCTAATATTAGATCTTATCAGGTGGGCATAAATGTTGGCTTCTAATTTTTTAACTCTATCAAAATGAAAAAGATGAAAACAAAATTTATACGAGCAATATCTTTCGCTGCGTTTGCGTTTGCAATATTTGCTTGCAAGGATCAGCTAAACGTAGGAAACCCGAATGCCCCATCGCTCACTACTAACGTAGTAAATGAGAAAGGGATAACGACTCTTGCAAAAGGAGTAATTTATACCAACGGTTTTCAGAATGGTGAGAACGTTCCCGCCTTTACCTGGCTTGGTGATTCGTACTTCTCCCTGAATTACGGATATAGTGAATTGCTTGGTGATGTGATTGGTGCAGACGCTGCCAATGAGTTGATCAGTGTTATCAATGTGCCTGACTATGTTATTCTTGATGATGGTGTTACGAAGATCGTGAATACTTCTCCCAACATTCCCTTGTTAAGAAAGTACAATACAAGAGCTCAAAGCGGTGCAGGGTATAATCCAACTTACTTTCAATGGCTAAATGCCTATGCCATGATCAATGGTTGTAATGTAGTGTTGTCACGTACGGATGAGATACCTTATACCGGGGATAAAGTAAGCAAAGCAAACACGATCAAAGCCTGGTGTTACTGGTGGAAAGGATGGGCTTATGCTGCGGTAGGGTCATTGTATTATTCAGGACTTATTATTGACAAGGTTGACCCAACCAATGAAAACTTCAGTGAGGGAAATAACAATTATGTAACGCATGATGTGGTGATGGCTTCATCCGATAAATTTTATTTAAAAGCAGATTCCATACTAACTACTATTAGTAACTCAGCTGACTATTCAGCAGTGTTGGGTAGTATGATTCCAGCATATTTTCAGACAGGCCACGGCAACCCCCCAACTATAGCCGAGTGGAAGAGAAATATCAAAACCATGTTGGCCAGAAATATTTTGGTGAATAAGCTATCACCATTTGTTAACGGAAACCTGAATGCCACGATCATGAAGTCATCTACTTCAACAATGACTAATGCAGACTGGACAAATGTTTTGAATTTGGCTACCGCTGGCATTCAATCCAGTGACAATGTTTTCTCCGGAGTGTCGGCTGATAAAAATCCTGTCTTTTCTACTGGTGGAGGTACCGTTTCTGCGATGTCGGTCGGAACAAACGATGGAACAACTTTTAAAATCAGTGAGCGCTTCATTCAAAATTTTAAAGCGTCTGATAAAAGGTTAACGGGAAATTTTGATAACAGCCTTGTATATACTAATGCAAATTTTGGAACGCGTTGGAGTTTGAATGATGGAGGAACAACGCCACCACCTGTGGGCACCATAACCTATGGCAATTTGAATGCTGGTGAATACGAATGTTTTATTGGATCCAGTTATGAAGAAAACATGTTGATGATCGCAGAAGCTAAAATACGTTTGGCAAGCAACCAAACTCAAATAGACGATGGGCTTACTTACGTTGATGCCGTAAGAACTTACCAGGGAGCAGGAGTTCCTGCCGTGTCAGGCACCAGTTTGACTCAAGCACAAGCGCTTACAGAGCTTGTGAAAGAGAGGAGAGTAGCTTTAGTATTTAGAGGATTATCTTTTTATGATTCAAGGAGGTGGGGCTGGACTTACGATATTGCTAGTGGTGGCGGATCGTATGGCAATAAATTTCTTCACAATGATGGTAGCGCCAACGGTGTGTTGAATACCAATGCGACTATCAGTTATAACTTTTTGGATTATTGGGATGTTCCTGCAGATGAGGTGGTTTTAAATCCTCCGTCCGGCAGTAGTGCCGCTGTAGTAAATCCAAATTTCTAAGGTTGGCTAATTTGAAAGAAGAGGCTGCCCGAATGGGCGGCCTTTTTTTATCCTCCAATCGTTGACATGGATTCTAACAAGGGATGACCTTTTCTATCTTGCTCCGCTTCGAATCCATCTTTCGGACGATTAGAGAAAGCATGAAGTAAGTGTTCTTTAATTTCTAAGTCACTTGTTCCCGCTCTCATTAAATCTTTTATGTTCAACACACCATCATCATACAAACAAGTTTTTAAGGTGCCTTGTGCAGTAAGACGAATGCGATTGCATGTTCCGCAAAACGTTCTGCTGAATGCGGCAATGATGCCCACGTTTCCTTTAAAGCCTGGAATTTGATAATGGTATGCGGTAGAATTTTTTTCGTCTTGGATTTTTTGAATGGTTGGAAATTCTTTTTGAATTAGCTCCAGAATCTTTTTGTAGGTCCATCGCAAAGCGGAATAATGACTGCCTTCACCATTGAAAGGCATTTCTTCTATAAACCGGACAGAAACATCTTGATCATTTGTAAGCTTGACTATTTCTAAAATATCATCCGTATTTTTTCCTTCCATCACCACGGTATTAATCTTAACCGGAATATCGTGCTTTAACAAAAGCTGAAGCGTTTCCCACGTTTTTTCAAATTCGTCTCTTCGGGTGATCATTTTGAAACGCTCTCGGTCGAGGGTGTCGAGGCTTAAGTTCACGGAAGCGATGCCTAACGATTTTAGTTCAGCTACATGTGGAGCGGTAAGGATGCCGTTGGTAGTAATGTGAACATCGTTAACGCCTTTTATTTTTACAATCGTGCGGATCAGCTCCATCAAATCAGTACGAACGAATGGCTCACCACCGGTCAACCGAATTTTTGTAATACCCATCTGCGCAAGCAAAGTCACGAGTCGTTCAATTTCTTCAAACGTCAAGAGCTCTTTTCTGGGAATGTATTTGATGCCTTCTTCTGGCATGCAGTAAAAGCAGCGGAGGTTGCAGCGATCCGTTACGGCCAATCGCAAATAATTGATGGGTCTGTTGTGGTTATCAAAAAATTGTGCAGTCATGAAGATGCGAAGTTCGTTAAAATCGCAATCAGTTTAAACTCTACGATGATCATTCTTGTTGAAAGGATGTTTAACTTTCACGCCAAATGTCGTTGTCTATCCATTCGATCAAATCACAATTCCCGATTTTTACACATCGGCCGGAGTTGGTTTACCTTGATAACGCTGCAACTTCTCAGAAACCGCAGTCTGTTATTCAAGCCATCGCCAATTTTTACGAAAAGGAAAATGCTAACGTTCATCGCGGACTTTATGAATTGTCGGGCAATGCAACGAGGCGTTACGAAGAGGTGCGGAAGAAAGTTAGCAGACTGATCGGAGCCCCTGATCCGAAAACCATTGCGTTCACCAAAGGAACAACGGAGTCTATTAATATTGTCGCACAATGTTTTTTGAAAAAGAATTTACAAAAAGGAGATAATGTTATAGTCTCCGCCATGGAACATCACGCCAATCTTATTCCATGGCAACAAGTTTGTGAGCAGACTGGTGCTGCGCTTTCTGTTATTCCCGTAGATGCTAACGGAGAATTGAGATTAGAAAATTTAGATTCTTTGCTAAATGCGCACACCAAGTTGGCTGCGGTCACTCACATATCGAATGTTTTGGGAACGATCAACTCGATTGAGGATATAATTTCAATAGCGCATAAAAAAAATATACCTGTATTGATCGATGCCGCACAGAGTGCAGGGCACGATCGTATTAATGTGAAAAATTGGGATGTTGATTTTCTTGCATTCTCTGCGCATAAAATGTTTGGGCCGATGGGCACCGGTGTTTTGTATTGCAAAGAAGAATATGCTGAGCAAATCGATCCACTTAACTTTGGAGGTGGGGGTATTAAGAATGTAGAATTTGGACAAACCGAATTTTTGAATTACCCGCACAAACTTGAAGCCGGTACTGCAAATATTTCTGGAGTGATTGGTTTAGGTTGTGCAATTGATTTTGTAGCGCAGTTGGATACAAATCAAATGGTGGCCCATACCAAAAATTTAAGCGATACTTTTACTAACAAGTTGAAGTCTATTGGCAAAGTGCAAATTGTAGGGAACGCAAAAAATTCAGGAAGTATCGTGTCTTTCAATTTAGAGAACATTCATCCGCACGATGTTGCTGGTTTTCTGGCGAATGAAAACATTGCGGTACGTGCTGGTCATCATTGTGCACAGCCTTTACTTGAATCGATGGGCATGCCGGCAACAGTTCGTGCGTCGTTTTCAATTTATAACACGATGGGTGATGTTGAAAAAGCTATTGAGGCGTTGAAAGCTTTTAAAAAATTTTGGTTGTGAAGGAGGATCTTAAAAAATTGTACACCCAAGTCATTAGAACCCACAACGATGGGCCTTTTCATTTCAAGAAAATTGAAAATGCCTCCCATGTTATTAAGGCATACAACCCGATCTGTGGCGATCGGTTTGAAATCTTCGTTGATTCAAATTCAAAAAAAATTAACAGTATCCATTTTCATGGATTTGGATGTGCCATTTCAAAAGCATCCACTTCTGTGTTGATGCAAAGTTTAGACGGAAGGACTTTTCAGGAAGCAATCACAATCTGTTATAATTTTTTGAAATTTATTAACAAGGAATTGAGTACGGATGAATTAGTTTTGCAGGATGAATTTCTGGCCTTTTCCGGAGTACATGATTTTCCGGAGCGGTATGACTGCGCCACACTTTCGTGGATGGAGATGAAGAAATTTTTAGACCAGATCGAATCAAGATGAAAATAAAAGTAATTGCTTTTGGGATTGCCAAAGAGATTCTTCAATCAAAGCAAATGGAGATAGAACTTAATCAGGGCGATACCATTTCTTCGCTACGACAAATCCTTCTTCAGCGACATCCGGAGTTTACAAAGCTAAAATCGCTTTCATTTGCCGTGGGCGTAAATTATCAGGGTGACTCTTACGCCCTGAACGAAAATGATGAAGTGGTAATCATTCCGCCGGTAAGTGGTGGATAATTTATTGATAGACATTTTTTGCCTTGATCACTGCGCCCATAATACTTAAGGCGATTTCTTTTGCTCCTTTAGCATTGATGTCAATTCCAATTGGAGCATCAATGTGAGCAATCTCGTTTTCGGTAAATCCTTTCTCTAAGAGCCGTGCAATTCTTTTCGTATGATTTTTTTTACTTCCTAAGGCGCCGATGTAGGCTACATTTTTTTTCAATAGAATTTGCAAGGCATCGTCATCAATTTTTGGATCGTGTGATAAGATGACCGCATAAGTGTAAGACCCAAGATCGAAATCATTCAAAACTTCGGACGGATATTTTTCTATAACCCGATCTGGCTTCACGATAAAGGTGGTGTTTTTAGTAAACGCACTTCTTGGATCAATCACGATCGTTTCAAAATCAAATTCATGGGCCAGTTGAACAAGATCGGCAGTAACATGTGCTGCACCAACAATGATCATCTGACTTCGCTTGGGAAAAACCTGAATGAAATATTGATTCCCATCAAGATTGATTGTTTCATGTTTTCTTTTTTCAAAGGCCGCTAAAGATTTTAAAAGAACTTCAGAAGGCAAATCGTCTCCGTAGTTTGTCTCGTTGGGAATGATCAGTGTCTTCTTACTTTCTCCGTTAGTAATGGATGAAACAAGAATACAGGTTTTATTTTCTGCTAAGCACTGCGTGAGTTCACTTTCAACTTCTTTCTCTTGTGACCAGGGTTGCAAGTAAACCTGAATTTGTCCTCCGCAACTCAACCCTACGGCCCAGGCATCTTCATCACTCACTCCATAATGTAATAGCTTGCCACGGGTGCCTCCCAAAATTGATTTTGCTTCTTTGACGACAGCGCCCTCCACGCAACCACCACTTACAGAACCCGCCATTTCGAGATCGCCGGAAATTAACATAACAGAGCCAACGGGCCTCGGTGACGATCCCCAGGTTTGAATCACCTGCGCAAGAACCATCGGCTTGCTTTGAGCCACCCATAATTTCATTTGCGACAGTAACTCTTTCATATGTTAATATTTGTTAATAGCGACATTAGGAATGCCGTATACTGCATTTCATCTTGCTTCAGGGTTTCAAAAAAATTACATTTGGTAAAGTCACGTGAAGAACTACGCTTGGTTCTTTCATAAAGTTGAGACAAATCATGACTGAATGCAAACGAAAGCAATTTAGGTTGACTTTATCTTACTCATGGCTAAAATTAAATTTACATCTGCGTTGAAACGATTTTTTCCTTCACTCACTGAAATTGAGATAGAAGGTGATACAGTCGGCCAGGTGTTAAACAACATTGAAAAGATGCATCCCGGGATTTCATCCTACTTAGTTGATGATCATGGACACTTGCGTAAGCATCTTAATATATTTGTGCGGGGTGACTTGATTAAAGATCGCAATACATTAAATGACAAAGTGAATAACAATGATGAGTTGTTGATCTTTCAAGCGCTTTCAGGCGGATAACTATGCCTCCTCAGCTTCTTGTTGGTACTTCCAAGGGATTAGTCGCTGTAGAACAGGAACACAACCAATGGAAAATTGTTGATGTTCAATTCGAAGGACTGTCTGTTTCAATGCTCTATGTTGATGAACGAAACGGAAGGTGGTGGGCTGGCTTATCACATCGCCACTGGGGGGAGAAACTTCATTTCTCGAATGATAAAGGAAAAACATGGCAGGAGGCAAGCACGCCAAGTTTTAAAAACTATTTCTTGCGACCCGATCAGCCGGCTACGTTAAAAAAAATGTGGACGTTGCAGCATGCCGGAGTTGACAAACCAAATTGCCTTTGGCTTGGTACAGAACCGGGTGGACTTTTTTTTAGCAGCGATGATGGCCAATCGTGGAAACTATCAGAGAACCTTTGGAATCATCCCAGTCGTTTGGATGACAAGCAATGGTTTGGAGCGGGCAAAGATTTTCCGTTCATCCATTCTATTGTAGTAGATCCGCGCGACAGCGATCATGTGTATATTGGAGTGAGTTGTGCAGGAATATTTGAAACCAGAAATGGTGGAAAAAATTGGCAAGCAAAAAATAAAGGTCTTGTTGCCGCCTATCTTCCTAATCCTCATGCCGAGTCGGGTCACGACCCACACAAGATATTGCTTTGTCCTGCTAACCCTGATGTAATCTGGCAACAAAATCACTGTGGAATTTTTCGCACTATTGATGGTGGTGAGAATTGGGAAAACGTGAGCGGGCAAAATGGATTCCCCAGTTACGGATTTGCATTGGCTATTGATGAGCAAGATACTGAAACAGCCTGGGTGATTCCGGCACAAAGCGATGCGATGCGTATTCCCGTTGACTTGAAACTTACCGTTTGCAAAACGGTTGATGGCGGAAAAAATTGGATATCGGTAAGCGAAAGTCTTCCGGATAAATTTTCTTTTGACCTGGTGTTGCGTCACGCTTTTGTTAAGCACGGAAATATATTAGCCTTTGGATCCAACAATGGAAACTTATACCTGTCTTCGAACGGAGGAGAAAACTGGATATCCCTATCTCAAAACCTGTCGACAGTAAATTGCCTGATTTTTCCTTAGCGATCTCCGTTTTTTAACACTTTGTCTCCGCAGTAAGCGAGATGACCACCACTTGTGGCTCACGTGTCCGTAGATGTGTTCTCAATGTTTAATGGACTGATTCTGCATTGTAAAATTAGATTTCTTGAGTTTGGAAGTAGAAGATACTTGCAAAATATTTTTGAAGGCTCTTCGGCAGTCAGAATTACTTCAGATGGGTGTATTCCCGCACTAATAGTTAAAGAAACATTGTCCATTTGAGAAACATCAACAACGAGGTCAGTATCTTGTATTTGATCTTCTTCAACAGAGATGTCTGTTTTACTCACTTTGAATCGACCTTCAAAAACATTGAAGTTTATTGTCGTAAAATGGAATTGACTAACTAAGTCTAAAGTGTCGGGTTTGTATAGAGGAACCAAGTGTCCAAGAATATTGGGAGCAAATTCTTGTCTAGTTTGTTCTGTTTTTGTTTTTTGGCCGTTAATAATTGTTTTTATTCTTACTGTATCCCAATAAACACTAATAAATTCCTCGTGGTCTTTGTTTATTTACTTATATGAATTGTGAATATTTCCGTCTTGAGGAAATGTAAAATGAGCTTCAAAATGAAAGTCATTTGAGATATTAAGTTCTTGTCTTAACCAATCTCCAGAGAACCAACCGAGAATAGAATTTTTTCCAGAAGTCGCCCAATAAATTTGAAAGTATCCGTCTGATGTTTTAAGAATAAGCCTCATGTCTTTTCAGTGTTGTCTTATTTTATTCTGACGTCTTGCAATAACTTTAGCAAGTTGATTCAATACTTTGTCAACTGCGGATTCACATCATTAACCCATTGGATCAATCCTCCCTTCATATTCAATAAATTTGTGAAACCATATTGCTGCAATTTTTCAATGGCCAATAAACTCCTTGCACCGCTTTTACAATGAATGACAACTGGGATGTCGCGTTTGATTGCGGAAATATTTTTTTCGATAGTGTTTAACGGAACATTCTCACCACCAATGTTCACCAGCTCAAACTCATGTGGTTCGCGAACGTCGATGAGTTGGAACTTTATTTCTTGATCCAACATTCTTTTTACCTCTATGGGTGTGACTTCGTTTAATGATGTTTTGTTATGACTTGGATTACAAAATTCTTCATAGTCGATTAACGCATGAACAGTCGGACTTTTTCCAGACACAGGATTATCCGGATTGCATTTGAGATTTAGAAATCGTGTTGTGAAATCCAGGCTGTCGAAAAGGAGTAACCTTCCACTTAGTGATGTTCCTATCCCAGCCAATATTTTTATGGCTTCATTCGCTTGCATTGATCCGATAATGCCAGGCAAAACTCCAAGCACACCACCCACACTGCAAGACGGGACCATTTCGGGTGGCGGTGGCGTTGGAAAAAGATCGCGATAGTTCGGGCCGCGGCTTCCATCTTTCAGCAATTCATTAAAGACACTCACCTGGCCCTCAAATTGAAAAATAGCACCATAGATCAAAGTCTTTTTTAAAAGTACACAGGCATCGTTTACTAAATAGCGCGTTGGTAAATTATCCGACCCGTCTATTACTACATCGTAATTAGAAATGATGCTCTTTGCATTGTTGGAATTCAAAATGCAATTATGGGTTTCAATTTTTATTAGCGGATTTAATTTCTCTAATCGTTGGCGTGCTGTTTCAGATTTAGGTTTCCCGACATCTTCACTGGTGAACAAAATTTGCCGCTGAAGATTGCTTTCATCGACCATATCAAAATCGACAATACCGATCCGCCCAACGCCTGCAGCAGCCATATAATATAGAGCCGGCGAGCCAAGTCCCCCAGCTCCAATAACCAAGACCCTTCCATCTTTTAATTTCTGCTGGCCTTCCTGACCAAGTTCAGAAAGTAAAATTTGGCGACTGTAACGGTGTAGTTCTTGAGAGGTGAACATGCTGTGAATAAAATTAACAAAGATTACAGTAATAGATACATCCTCCAGTCATCTTATCTATCAACCATTCGGAAATATTTTATCGATGTTTAAGCTGACATTCCTAAATTGTAGACCTTAATTAGATCCAACCTTATGAAATATTCAATTTGCTGCTTGTTCTTGATCTACTCGTTTGTTTCTTATTCACAAGATAAGTCACAACCTTCTTCTCAAGACCGCACATTGCCAGCCGAGTCGGCTGTGACCTCGACTGGTCAAGTTACCATCAAAGGAAAAGTTGTTCCCTACAAAGTTACGGCTGGCACGCAACCAGTTTGGGATAAAGACGGAAAAGTTATCGCATCACTTTTTTATACTTACTATGAGCGCACCGATGTTATCGACAAGGGCAAACGCCCTCTCATGTTGTCATTTAATGGTGGTCCTGGCTCCGCTTCAGTATGGATGCATGTTGCCTACACCGGCCCTAAGCTTTTAAACATTGACGACGAAGGTTATCCGGTTCAACCTTACGGGATTCGCGATAATCCTCATTCAATTTTGGATGTGGCAGATATTGTTTATGTTGATCCAGTGAATACGGGATTCTCCCGCATTCTCGATCCGAAAGCGGAGCGCTCTGTTTTCTTTGGTGTGAATGCCGACATCACCTATCTCGCAGAATGGCTCAACACATTTGTTTCAAGAAACAATCGTTGGACTTCACCAAAATATTTGATAGGTGAAAGTTATGGAACCACACGTGTGTCAGGCCTTGCTTTGGAATTACAAAATTCACACTGGATGTATCTCAACGGGGTAATATTAGTTTCACCAACCGAGCTGGGAATCAAGCGCGACGGACGGATCGGTGAAGCCTTGAATGTTCCTTATTTCACAGCCGCCGCGTGGTATCAAAAAGCGTTGCCCACAGACCTTCAACAAAAAGATTTGAATGACGTGTTGCCTGAAGTGGAAGCCTTTACAGTTGATGAGTTACTTCCAGCAGTAGCAAAAGGGGGATTCATCGATGATGCAAAACGTAAACAGATTGCCGCAAAGATGTCGCGCTATTCGGGACTTTCTGAAAAATCAATTTTACAACACAATCTTTCTGTGCCAACAGATTTCTTTTGGAAGGAACTTCTTCGTGAGAAGAATTTTACTGTCGGCCGACTTGATTCTCGCTATTTAGGGTTGGATAAAATGCAAGCAGGAGAATCACCTGACTATAATTCAGAACTCACTTCGTGGCTTCACGCATTTACACCCGCTATCAATTATTATTTACGTGATGTAATCAAATACAAAACCGATATTAAATACAATATGTTTGGCCCCGTGCATCCATGGGACAACAAAGACGATCACACCGGCGAAAATCTTCGTCAGGCAATGGCAGAAAATCCATATATGCATTTGATGATTCAGTCCGGATATTTTGACGGAGCCACCACCTACTTCGATGCGAAGTACACGATGTGGCAAATAGATCCAAGTGGGAAACTAAAAGACCGCATGCGCTTTGAAGGGTACCGAAGTGGGCACATGATGTATTTGCGCGCAGAAGATTTAGCTACTTCCAACGAACACATTCGTGACTTTATTAAAAAATCAACACCGGCAACGGGTCAACCGGCTAAGTATTAGAGGACGTCAAGACACCTGAAGGTGTCAGACGTCTAATTAGAAACGAAAAAACTTTTGACTGGAATTTTGAACGAATTGATTTGCCTCAGGATTTCAGTCAAGTTTTTTTCACCAATATCCTTTCTTCCTTTTGTCCGAAATTCTTTTTTCAAGTTCTGTAAATAAAGTAATTTGAGAAACTGATTATATTTTTTGTCGTCATTGAAGTGATGATGACTGGCAACAAATTCGATCTTTCCGTTTTCAAACCAAATCAGCCAACGAGCAAGTTTGGCGTTCGACGTGAGTTGCTTTTGAGTTAAACTTGTGTAATCGCCTTTAGCGGTTACATTTTCAATTCCGATAGCAACGGGATTTCCATCTTGATGTCGTTTGATGTACCACCGATGATTGTCTCGTTCCAAAGAAGCTTCCTCATTCTGTTTTGAAACTGGAGGTGATAAACAGATAACGGTTCCATCCTGATCGATTATAAAGTGAGCGCCGTTTGGAAGTGAACCTGCCTTTGAAAGGTCGCCCCACGACTCAGGAATTCGATTGTTCAAAAATGAGGAGACTTCTAAACTGGTTTTCAAATCGCCATCACCCATGGCATGAAACACAATCATTTTCGGATTTACTAAAATCGAATTCAAACCATAAACTGATCTTACGAAATCCCTTGTTCGATTTTTGATCTCATCATTAAATGGAATAGCCATTTCAACAATTTTCATTTCTTCTTGCGAGCCATCAGGATTTTTCCATCTCAGTTTTCGTTCAATTGATTTGTTCTGAAGTTCTTCAAACGAAATGACGTTAGTCAACGCCGGATATTTTTCTTGTGCCAGCAAGCAAAAACAAATCAATTGTGATATGATTGTCAAGCTAAACCTTTTCATTATGATCTTGAATCCAGTATCGGAGTATCCAACATCTTGTTTCAGTTCACCACGGATCGTGTGCCGAAGCGGTTGCGAAAGCAATTCCATTGAACACAATCATCGGCGTGTTTTCTAGTCGCGGATGATTTATCTTTTGGAAATCAAAAGAACCTTGACCATTTGAATTAGAGTTATAAAAAATCCGACCGCTGCTCACCCACCATTTTCCATAATCAGAATCTTGAAGGTTGCCAAACGAAGTGGCATTGGGCAGCATCTTCCGGTCGAGAACAGCCTCGAAAGTTCCGTCCGCATTAAGTGTGATGCAGGAATTGGTTATAGCATCAGCCGTATTGGATGAAAGATTAATAAAGCACCATTTACCTACTAGTTCAGGAGCGATCTGTTGGTCATTATTTTGAGCACAAAGTTCCGTTTCCACAAAGACGATCAGTAATGCGGAGAAAATAAACGTGATCAATCGGTTGCAGAAGTACAGGTTTTCCATGTTACGAATATCAAACTCTTTTTTTGTAAATTGAATCTTCATTTTCAAAAACAATGAGGTTAGCCAAAATTATATTGATTGGGCTTTGTTGTTCAATAACTGTGCCTTCCTTTGCACAGGTAAGCGGTGGTGAGATCAGCAAGAGCATTTTTTTCGGAGGTGGTAGTTATTATATGGACGAAGAGCAGGCAATCATGCTTTCGCGTTGGCTGGATTCTATTCCTAATTTATTGGAGAAATACGAAATACAACTAATTAGCCATACCGACAACATCGGAGGGAAACGATACAACGAATGGCTTTCGCGGATGCGCAGCCAAACCGTTCATGGTCTGTTAATCCAGAAGGATATCCCTGAAAGAATAATCTACACCCGCGACTGGGGATCGGAAAACCCGGTTTATGACAACGATTCCTACCATGGTATCCTGATGAACCGAAGGGTGGATGTAGTTCTCCATCCGATTGTATTTTGAATTGGAATAAAATCCGAATTACATTTTCTAGAACAGATTTTCTTCTTGGCTGTGCGGGGAAATTTGAATTTCCTCGGTATTATTTTTCAGAGTTGAATTTGAAAGCCACTTCTTTTTGTTGATCGGAGCAATATTCTCTTCTCTTCTCATTGATTTTCTATCCGAATTCGGACAGTGTTTTGCATTTGCGGACGTGAGACGTGCAACAAAACCCTTTTTCTGCGTCCTATAGACTAAATTTCAATTGGCATTATTTTGGGCAATAGAGACATGAAAAATAGATTCAGTCCCGATAGCTATCGGGATGTCTGTGTCCAAAAAAGATATGCCCTAACCCCTTCTACCCAATGATTAAGCTCAAGGACATCGACAAGTACATTGATTCTCGTTTTCAGCGCACATTTATTTTGAAAGGCATAGACTTGGAAGTGCAGCAAGGAGAGTTCCTTACTCTCATGGGACCAAGCGGAGCCGGAAAATCTACACTGATGAATATTATCGGCATGCTGGACGAACCCTCAGCAGGAGAATATTATTTCTTTGATGAGCCGGTGCACAAGATGAAGGAGAAACACAAAAGCGAGATGCACAAAAACTACATCGGCTTTATTTTTCAGGCCTATCACTTGATTGATGAGTTAACGGTGTATGAAAATATTGAGACACCACTTTTGTATAAAGGAGTGAATAGCAACATGCGCAAAAGTTTGGTGGCAGAAATGTTGGACCGATTCAATATGGTGGCGAAAAAAGATTTGTTTCCGGAACAGTTAAGTGGTGGTCAGCAGCAACTCGTGGGTATTGCACGAGCCATCGTGGGCGAACCAAAATTATTATTGGCCGATGAGCCAACCGGAAATTTGCACTCAGACCAAGGCAAGGCGATCATGGATATTTTCCAGAAACTAAATGACGAAGGGATTACGATCATACAAGTGACCCACTCCGAAGAAAATGCCAAGCGTGGAAAAAGAATAGTGAGAGTTGCCGATGGAGCGATCGCCGCAGACGAAAAAGTGAGATAAGTAAATATGAATATGAGAAAACAGTTGTTAACATGGATTTTGAGTGCAACGGTTGTGTTGAGCGATGCACAATCACAACCTAAACCTGAACCCAAAGTTCTGACCTTTGATGATGCTGTGCAGATTGCGTTGCAAAATGGTATGCTTTTTAATCAGCAAAAGAATAACCTCGAGTTAAATCAAATCCAAAAGACTTCTAATATTCTTGGTCTTGGGCCAACGCTCTCGGCACAAGCTCAGGCTGCTCGTATTGATGGAAACACCTTTAACAATAACACTGGCCAAGTTGTCAATGGTATATTCGATCAAGTGAATGGTTCGATTAACGCTAATTGGATTATTTTTAATGGATTTGGCCAGGTAAATCGTGCAAAACAGTATAGCAATCTTTTGGATGCCCAAGCATTCTATGTTAACCGAACTGCTCAAGACCTTATTAACATAATTGCCGGGCAATACCTTACAGTTTTGGTCGATGCCGAGTTGCTAAGAATAGCTAATGAAAACTGGGAAGCACTGAAAAAAACATTGGAACAAGTAAAAGAGCAGGTGAATCTTGGCGCAAAGTCACCGGTAGATGAATATAACCAAGATTCTCAAACTAAAGGAGCTGAAATCACTATGCTTCAAGCACAAATCACTTTGATCAATGATAAAGCACTTCTCACCCAGACTCTTTTACTCGACCCGGCAGAAAATTTGGAATTAGTAAAACCTGATTGGGATGCCAATACGATCGCTGCAGATAATATTGAATTCAAACCCTTGTTTGAAAGTGCCTTAAAAAACAGAGGAGATTATCTGCGCGCAGTTAAAAATGAGGATGCTGCTCGCTTTGGTATGAATGCTATGCGCGCCACAATGACACCTACACTAAGTGCGTTTGGTACTTTGTATTCAGCCTATAACCATGCTCATGGTGATACAGGGGTAAGACCGTTTGATGTTCAATTTAAATCTGATAATCTTAAAAAGATATATGGACTTCAATTGAATATTCCAATTTTTGGAGGGAACCAGAACCTTCAGAACAGAACGAATTTTATACAACAGCGCGTACTTTATTTAAACAACCAATGGACAAGGAAGAATATTGAAGTTCAAGTAAAAACAGATGTGCTTAGGGCTTATGAAAATATGCAACTCTATGCTAAGACTTATTCGGTAACTATTGATCAACTAAAAGCTGCCGATCTCGCTTTCCAATTGGAAACCGAACGCTATAATCTGGGTGTCTCAAGTTTTGTTGACTTTGCCAATGCCAACCGCGTGTTTGTTAAGGCTGAAACCGATAAAGCACAGGCTGAGTACCGCCTCATGTTCCAAAAAGTTCTGGTTGATTATGCCGTGGGCACATTAAAACCAGAGGACTTCAAATAACCAATTTTTAGAATTTTTCCCTACATTTGCAGCCCTGCTGAAACCGGCGGGGCTGTTTTTTAGCTAAAACAGCAATGTTTAACAAAATTGTTGTAGTCAAGCCCTCACTATAACATGTAATCTTAGGGCAGATTAAATATTATGGCAAAAGCGCAAAAAACCAACGCTGACAAACTCGAGAAAAAGGCAGATGCTCCTAAAAAAGCACTGGCAGTAAAAGGTGCTGAAGAAGATGTGGACGTAAAAACCGCAGAAGCTGAACTCGAACAAGACGATTTAGCCGCCTTCAAAGCAGCTAAAAAAAGAGAAGAAGAAGAAGGCATCAGCCGCATGATCAAAGATGTTACAGCTCGCAAGTCCGCTACTTCCAATGTTTCCCTTGAAAATTTTGATTGGGAAGCGTTCGATAAAAAAGGATTCGGTGAAGGCTATTCAGCTAAAGACCGTCAGGAAATGGATAAAATTTACGGAGGCACTATTGCTTCTGTAAGTGAAAGCGAAGTAGTAAAAGGAACTGTCGTGGGTATCAACGACCGCGATGTGATTTTAAATATAGGGTTCAAGTCAGATGGCCTTGTGCCGTTGGCTGAATTTAAAGACATGACCAATTTGAAAATTGGCGATGTGGTTGATCTCTTTATTGAGGAACGCGAAAACCTGATGGGCCAATTAGTATTGTCTCGCAGAAAAGCGAAATTGGTGAAAGGTTGGGAGTATGTACAAACGGCTTTAGATAAAGATCAGGTGATCGAAGGTTTTGTGAAACGCAGAACGAAAGGTGGTTTGATTGTGGATGTGTTTGGTATCGAAGCATTCCTACCTGGTTCGCAAATTGATGTGAAGCCAATCCGCGACTTTGATATTTACGTAAACAAAAACATCGAAGTGAAAGTGGTGAAGATCAACTACACCAATGACAACGTGGTTGTTTCTCATAAGGTATTGATCGAAAAAGATCTTGAACAACAAAAAGCAGCCATCCTCACTAACCTTGAAAAAGGACAAGTACTGGAAGGCGTGATCAAGAACATGACCAACTTCGGTGTATTCATCGACTTGGGTGGTGTTGATGGATTATTGCATATCACGGATATTTCTTGGGGACGTATCAACCATCCGGAAGAGTTGTTGAAACTGGATCAGGTGGTGAAAGTGGTTGTGCTTGACTTTGATGAAGATAAGAGAAGAATCTCTTTGGGCATGAAGCAATTGACGCCTCATCCTTGGGAATCATTGTCTGCCGACATCGCAGTAGGTTCGAAAGTAAAAGGTAAGATCGTTAACGTTGCTGATTATGGCGCGTTCCTTGAATTGCAACCAGGTGTAGAAGGCTTGATCCACGTTTCAGAAATGAGCTGGTCACAACATTTGCGCAACCCACAAGACTTTATTAAAGTGGGAGATGAACTCAATGCAGTAGTGCTTACCATCGATCGCAACGAGCGCAAGATGAGCCTCGGCATCAAACAATTGACTGAAGATCCTTGGACACGTCAGGATGTGTTGGCGAAGTATGCTGTAGGCACACGCCACAAAGGTATCGTTCGCAATTTGACCAACTTTGGTTTGTTCATCGAGTTGGAAGAAGGTATTGACGGATTAGTTCACGTTTCTGATTTAAGCTGGACGAAGAAAATCAAACATCCTTCAGAATTCACGAAGGTGGGCGATTCTATAGAGGTACAAGTTCTTGAATTGGATGCGGTGAACAGAAGATTGGCGTTGAGCCATAAGCATCTCGAAGAAAACCCTTGGGATACATTTGAGACAATCTTTACCGCGGCTTCAACTCACAAAGGCACGATCATCAGCAAAAATGATAAAGGTGTTGTGATTGAACTGCCTTATGGTATCGAAGGTTTCTGCTCTTTGAAGAATTTGGCGAAAGAAGACGGCTCAAAAGCTGAGGTAGGTGAGAGCTATGACTTCAAAGTGCTTGAGTTCTCGAAAGAAGACCGACGCATTACGCTAAGCTTGAAAGCAATGTGGTCAACGGAAGAAGACAAGACCGTTGCTGCTCCTAAGAAGAAGGCTGCACCAAGCAAAGGCAAGACGATCGACAAGATCAACCAGGAGTCTGAGAAATCAACCTTGGGTGATATCGAAGCGTTAAGTGCATTGAAAGAGAAGATGAAATCCAAGCCAGGAGGCGAAGGAAATTAATCGAATAAATTTGTTCTAAAGGAAAGTGGCTTTCGGGCCACTTTCTTTTTTGTAGGAATACGATTTAGTTTTTTAGTTTTGTGAAATCAAAAGGTTCCGTGCCTGTCCGCCGAAACGCAGTGAAGGCAGAGCCGATTTGTTAAAAAAGGTTCCGTGGCCGAGTGGCTAGGCTGAGCTCTGCAAAAGCTCCTACAGCGGTTCGAATCCGCTCGGAACCTCTAAATTGAAACCCGCTGCACTTTTGTGTGACGGGTTTTTTTTGCCTCCGGAAACTAAATATTGCCATTTGTCCAGTGAGTGTCAACTTACAAATGAATTTGATTTTATAGATTTGATAATGATTGGTATTCCTAAGAACGATTGATCCAATAGTGTCAAAAAGACAAATTCTACCGTAAGATGAAATATCTTCTTTTTATTTTCTCACTCATTTTTTTTCCTGTTTTCTCTCAAACTAAATCAGATCCCGGAAAAATTGATATCGTTCGGGATGCGTGGGGTGTGCCACACATTTTCGCAAAGACAGATGCTGACGTTGCCTATGGGTTGGCCTGGGCACACGCAGAAGACGATTTTAAAACCATTCAGCAGGGATTTCTTGCTAGTAAAACGATGCTTGGAATTTATTCTGGTAAGCGTGGAGCAACGATTGATTTTGTGGTTCATCTGCTCAAGTGCAGGCAATTGGTTGATAGTTTGTATGATCGGGATATCTCCCGGCAATACCAAGCTGTACTTCAGGGCTATTGTGATGGAATAAATTCTTTTGCCAGGACACATCCCCAATCTGTTTTGATTAAGAAATTATTTCCAGTTACACCGAAAGACATGCTTACCTACTCTGTCTTGCAATTGGCCATTTCATCGGGGGTAGATATCGCTTTGCAGAAAATTTTGAATGGAACGATCCCAACCATCAATTCCTGGTCGCCGGGTGGATCAAACGGATATGCTTTCAATTCAAAAAAAACAATAGATGGCAATGTCTATTTGGCAATTAATTCGCATCAACCATTGGAAGGGCCGGTTTCCTGGTATGAGGCACATTTGTGCAGTGAAGAAGGCTGGAATATTTTAGGCGCCTTGTTTCCAGGTAGCCCAACTATTTTACATGGATGCAATTCCTATTTAGGGTGGGCACACACCGTTAATAATCCTGATAAGATGGATGTCTATCAACTCGAAATAGATAAGACTAACAAAAATAAATACAACGTGGATGGCAATTGGTTGAAATTAAAAGAGAAAAAGATAAAATTAAAAGTGAAGATAGCGGGCATTCCTATAACAGTTTCACGGAAGATATATGAAAGTATTTATGGCCCCACACTAATAACCAAACAAGGAACATTTTCAATCCGCACAAGCGCATTACAAGACATTCGTGCCATGGAGGAATGGTATCATTTAAACAAAGCAAAAAGTTTTTATGAATTTAGAAATGTTCTTTCGGTAGGTGCCATTCCGGGTTACAACATTATTTATGCAGATCGGTACGATACCATTTACTATCTCAGCAATGGCAAACTTCCACTACGCGATAAGTCTTATCAATGGAATTCAACTGTTCCGGGCAATACCCTTCGCACCCAATGGACCACATTTCATCCCTTGCGCGATTTGCCGCAAGTAGTTAATCCACCATCCGGTTATGTTTTCAACAGCAATCATTCCCCGTTTCTTGCAACAGCATTGGGAGAAAATGTAAAGAAAGAAGATTATGATCCAACGATGGGGTACGAGACTAATGAAAACAACCGAAGCAAACGATTCATGGAGTTGATTTCACAGAATGAAAAGATAGGCTACGAAGATTTTAAACGGATCAAATACGATTTGCAACTGCCCTCACATCTTGCTTATAAAACGAATTGCGATACTTTATTTCTGCTAAAACCTGATGATTATCCAGACATTGGATCGCTTATTAAGGAGCTCAATCTATGGAACAGACAAGCAAAGGTGGAGAGCAAGGGCGCAACCATTTTCGGGATCATTTATTATCAAGTCCAAAAGGAGCATTCAACTGGAGTGAACTATAAGTCTTTGTCAGAAAAAAAATGTTTAGAACTTCTGCGTTTTGTAAAAGCATATCTGCTGAAAAATTTCAAAACATTGGATGTGAACCTCGGCCAATATCAAAAACTCGTAAGAGGAAGAAAGTCAATACCACTTCCTGGACTACCTGACGTTATTTCAGCCATGCTATCGGTACCTTATAAGGATGGCCAGATAAAGGGGAACCAGGGTGAGTCTTATATTGAATTAGTAAAATTCACCAAAGAGGGTCCAGAGATTGAAACGGTAAATTGTTATGGGGCATCCAACAACCCGGATGATTCTCATTTTTCCGATCAAATGGAAATGTTTGTTCATCAAAAAACAAAACCGATGACGCTTGATCGAAAGAAAATTTACCAGCAGGCTAAGAAAATTTACCATCCAAAATAATTGGTAAATCTTTTTCATTCGATTTTTGTCTAAGCGTTCCTTTTTTTATTCTGCCTAATTTCAAAATATGGGCAGACACCTTGGAAATTCTAATGAACTTTAAAGAAGAAATTTACTTGTAAAAATCATCCTATTGCTATCATTTTATCCTTCTGACTTTCGGAATTTTAGGATTGATTTTTTTTAAGGGGTATCGCCATAACATATGACACCCCATAGCTACCTGATTCAAATTTGATGGTACCTTCCAGGATTTGAATACGAGACTGAATGTTTAGAAGTCCATTACCTTTCGAAATACTATCGATATTAAATCCAATTCCGTCATCTTTATAGTGAATATTTAAAGCTTGTGATGTAAAATTAATGGTGATAGTTATTTTCTTTGCGCTCGCGTACTTTAATGAATTCGTTATTAGTTCTTGGATGATCCTGAATAAGTGAATACTTATCTCTGGTTGATTGGCTTCGTTACCTAAAGCATTTACTTCAAAGTCGATGTCAAATTGATCTTTAATTCGCTGCGTGTAGATTTTAATTGCTTCAACTAGCCCAAATCGCTCCAAGTCAGCAGGGGCAAGGTTTGCGATGATATCTTTTGTGCCTTGAATTGTTTCCTGTAGCGTAGCTTCTATGATTGAAACATCTGGCTCATTGCTTTTTTTGAAGAAGCTGTTCAAAAAAAGTTTAATGGCAGCTAGATTAGTGCCAATGCTATCGTGCAGATCTTTAGCTATTCTACTTCTTTCGGACTCTTGCGTCTCCAATTCAGCGCGTATTAATTTCTGTTGCTGCTCATTAATTATTTTTAATAAATTTTGTTTTTCCCGAAGTTTGTGAATTCTTCTGCGGTAATATAAAAAGCCAGCTATGCAAAGGATAAGAAAGAGTGTCAGTTGAATTCGCCAGTTCATCCACCATTGAGGAGAAATATTAACAGGATGTCTATGGGCTGACAACCAATGGAAGTTATCAATTGAATATTCTAACTCAAAGGAATAGTCCGCAGGACTTAAAGAATAAAAATTAATGCTTCTCTCTGTTGTGTAATTCCAGCTGCTTAACGAAGACAATCGATACCTGGTTAAAATATTCTGATTTCTCAAATCGATGAATCCGAAATTGATTTGAATGTTATTTCGATCAAATGTCAGTTTATTCAAAGTTTCTAAGCTATCCACTTGGTTGTTGATAAGTACATCTTTCAAGTAAAAAGTCGGGGCAGCTTGTTTTTTATTTAGAAAGTTACCGGGCAGGAGAGAAAATCCGTCATCATAAAAAGCCCATATGTTGGGCTTCGAATAGCTTAAATGAATTATGCGATTGCTGGAAAGCCCGTCTCTTTTCGTATAAAAATGAAAAGATGGAGCATTAAAAAGCAAAGACTGCACCTTGGTTGCTGCTACTCCTTTCTCGGTTCCTAACCATAATGTTGAATCCACTAGTATAGCAGAGTAGACATTGTCAGCAATAAAATTCATTTTTGAAAAATAGTGCTGATAGCTCCAATCATTTTTGTTGACAACAAAAAAACCGCTTCCTAACGTTGTAATTAATAAAAAGGTATTATTTAGCTCCAAGACTTTTGAGATCTTTAAACTTTCAAAAGACTCTGGAATTTTAACTTTATTGAATGAACGGGTAAAAGCATGAAGTCCCAATCTCCCGAATAGATATATGTTGTTTTTTGTGGTATAAATAAACCGAGAGCTCTCGCTTGGGGAACTAGAAATGAGGTCTCCGTTCGAATTGAATTTTACGTTATGGACACCACCCTTACCCCAGATAAATCCTTCGTTATCTCCTGTAATGTTACTTAGGCTAATCCGGATTACTTTTTTTATGTTTAATTGATTATCCAAAATATACGTCTCATTATTGGTCGATGTCCAAATATTTCGTTTTGAGTCAAGAAAAATAGAAAGAACGGAAAACCCATCAAACCTTTTTTGCTTCGTGATCTTTCCGGATGAATCGAGGACGCTTACAAGGCCTGAGTCATCACCAATAAAAGTTTGACCACCTTGAGAAAACACCGCCTTTATTCTTGATTGTTTTGTAATATTTTCGTTTAATAGAATTAATTCAGGAACATAGTAGACACCGTCTTCCAGCGTACTAAACCAATATCCTTTTTGGGCATCATGAAGTATACTTGTCACTGATTTTGAATTCAGAAATGGAAATTTAAATGGTTGAGTGTCAGCGAAACTGTGGTACCTATTGGCGCCATGTAGCATGTATCCAATCCACAGATCGTCATTGAGGTCTTTGGAGAGACATATAATTTGGTCTTTCCCGCTAAAAACTGGGGTAACCGACTGCTTGCCAATCTTAAAAATAGTTGACCCAATAGAAAAATAGTCTTCGCCTTTCCAACTCACTGTACAATTAATTTGACGAAGGTGGGTTGTGTCTTTCAAGTGGATTGGAAATTGGTTTTCATTAACTCCTACCTTTTTGATTGATTCCATTGAGCCGTAGTATCCGACAATAAATTGTCCCTCAATTTTTTTGAGGCCTAATTCTCGGACTTCCATTCTATCATTTTGAATATTCCCTGTGGGATCAATCTTGCTCAATGAATTTGTGCTGACCCACACATTGTCAAGCGAGTCGATGTATAGACAAAATAAGTATCCATTCTTACTCAACTGAGATACCAGGTTATTAAATTTATAGGGATGAATCTTTTTATTGCTGTAGTAAGATATTTTCCCAGAAAAAGTTCTGAACCAGATACGGCCTTTTGAATCCTCGACAATTCCAAAAACAACGGGGTCAGTTAACCCTTCATTGACCTGATAATTCTCCATTTGACTACCATCATATCGCACAACTCCGTTATCCGTGGCAAACCAGATAAATCCCTTTCTATCCTGGTGAACTTTATAAACTTCTGAACTGGGCAGACCTTCAGGAACAGAGTAATGAATAAAGGGTTGCTTCTGAGCAAATGCGATTTGACTGTTAAGAAAAAATAAGAGTGCGCAAGCCCAATCTGAATAACGAATATTAATTTTTGAAATCAATGGATTAGCAATATTGCCCGTTATTGTTGAGGACAAGATCAAAAAAATTGAGCAATTCAGCTAATTGACTTGAATGCTCAAACGAACCACCCTAAAAATAAGTATCGATAAGAAGCGGATGATGCAGAAAAGAGTTCTTATAAGAGATTTTGTGTGGAAGTAACCATACCAAAATCCGACTGGGAAAGTTTGATGCGAATTATGGCGTTCTTTTGAAAGGAGATGGAAAAGAATGGTTTCAATATGTTAATCAATCCTTGTCGGGCTTCGCGCTGCAGGGTGAAGTACGGAGCGTAATTGAAATCAATAAAACATTACTATTTGGAATTAATCAGCAACCTATTGTTGCCTATCGATTGAGTAAATAAATTATAGAAGCGGATAAAAAGATTGAGCTATCATTATTTAGTAATTTGGTTTGAGTCTGCGTATAATTTTATGAGCAATTCTTTCATGAATCTGTTATTGCATAAGGGTTGATCCACAACCAACAATTTTTAAATTTGTAATCTGAGAACAATTCCATTATCATGGCCACCACTATCCAACCGTTGCAAATAGGAACACCACTAACCTCTTCTTCGATCAAAGTCATGATGCTCGGTTCAGGTGAATTAGGTAAGGAAGTAGTGATCGAGTTTCAGCGGTATGGTGTGGAAGTGGTCGCTGTAGATCGGTACGAAAATGCACCGGCCATGCAGGTGGCTCATCGCAGCTATACGATTTCGATGTTGGATGGAAAAGCCCTTCGCGAAATCATTTATAAAGAGAAGCCGGATTTCATTATACCGGAAGTTGAAGCTATCGCAACTGATACATTAATTGAGTTAGAGAAAGAGGGATTTCGAGTAATACCAACGGCCAATGCTACGCGCCTTACTATGAATAGGGAAGGGATTCGCGCGCTGGCTGCAGAAAAATTAAAATTAAAGACTTCTCCTTATCGGTTTGCAGGATCAAAGACAGAATTTGCAGAGGCGGTGAAAAGCATTGGTATTCCTTGTGTAGCGAAACCAATCATGAGTTCATCTGGCAAAGGCCAAAGTGTAATTAAATCAGAAGCAGATACTGACAAAGCGTGGACTTATTCGCAGGAAGGATCACGAAGTGGTGGTGGCAGAGTAATTGTGGAAGGCTTTATCGATTTTGATTTTGAGATCACGTTACTCACCATCAAACACAAAGACCGAGTTTCATTTTGCGAGCCCATCGGTCATCGGCAAGAACATGGCGATTATCAAGAATCATGGCAACCACATCCAATGACGGAGAGGGCATTGAAAGCATCGCAAGACATTGCCAGAAAAGTGGTGAACGAATTGGGCGGAGCCGGAATTTTTGGTGTTGAATTTTTTGTGAAAGGAGACGAAGTTTATTTCAGTGAGCTTTCTCCACGTCCTCATGATACGGGAATGGTGACCATGATCTCTCAAGACTTATCAGAATTCGCCCTGCATGTGCGGGCGATTTTAGGTTTACCTATTCCAGTGATTCGACAACTTGGTCCTTCGGCATCGAGTGTTATACTTGTGCACGGCAAATCACAAAATGTAGTCTTCAGCGGAGTAGAAGAAGCGCTAAGAGAACCGGACACGCAACTTCGTTTGTTTGGCAAACCAGAAGTGAACGGCGAGCGAAGAATGGGTGTGGCGTTAGCAAAAGGAAATTCTATTGAAGAGGCGCGAGCTAAGGCAAACTGTGCTGCAGCCAGTGTTAAGTATACTTTGTAAAATACCGGAAGCTCAATCAGTTGCTCGAACAAACTACTTTCTTATACAACAATTAAACTTTCTCCGTCGTTATATGTCTAAGAATTGAATTCTTTAGGATTCGATGATTCGATATTATGAAAAATGCCAATCGGCAAAACAGACCGGGCACGATTATTGAAATGGTCTAATGTCTGTTAAAAAAATTAATGGTATGAAAACGAAATTGAAATTAAGTAAGACTTTATTGTTTGGCTTTTTGTTCACTGCATCTACTTTTTCTTTCTCTCAGTCTTATCAAGATAGCTTGAAGAAAGACGATGATGACATCATTGCATCGATCGCTCCTTATTCGAGCGATGTTCGGGAAGCGATCCTTAACATTTCGCAGTACCCACAGAATATCGTTAAGATCGAACGCATTCAGGCGCGCACCAGTCAATCGTTTCAAGATATGGTTGCCGCTTATCCACGCGAGGAACAAGAAAAGTATTATGAGCTGTCGCGTTATCCGGAATTGATTCATCAGCTCGTAGATGGACCACCGAAAACATTAGAACAGGTAAAGCCAACACTGACGAATTATCCAAAAGAAACAGCCGATGCAGTAACTGGCTTGTTTCCGATGCACTTGGCTGACTTAAAGGCGATGGACAAAACTTATCAAAAATCGCAAGATGCGCTAGATAAAATTATTAATGATCTGCCAAGTACTGTGCAGGCCGATTTTAAAAAAATAATTAGCATGCCTGAGGTGATGAACTTACTCACCGAGCGAATTGATTTAGTGGTGAGTTTGGGTGAGGCTTATAAGAATGACCCTGACGGCACAAAAGCAAAATTAGATGCGCAAAGCTCAGAGATCAATGCTCAAAATGAAAATGATCTTGGCGACTACAAAAAACAAGTGGAGAACGATCCTCAGATGCAGGAAGAGATGAAAAAATCTGCTCAGGAATTTGCTGACAGTTATTCAGCGAATGGTGAAAATCAAGGCCCATCGGATGCTGTTTTAAATCAGGCTCAGCAGCAACCCACTGTGGTGAACAATTATTACAGCAACAACTATAATCCCAATCCTTATCCTTATTGGTTTGGATACCCCTATTGGTACGATTATCCAATGTGGTACCCGCGTCCACTTTATTATCAAACTGGCTTTTATCTTGGCGGTGGCGGAAATTTGGTGGTGGTAGGTCTGCCCTCAAGAGCTTATTCCCGTTGGTTTTTCAATTATGGTTACCACAGCTATCCGCGTTACTATGGCTATTGCAATAATTTTTATAATGTTCATCGTTCGTATGTCAATCACACTAATGTTTATCGTAGTTTCCACAACAATGTTAATAGACATTTCACATCAATGAACCATGAAGGCAACCGCAATACCAATGGGAGAGGTAATACTAATGGGAATCGCACATCAACCATCAATCGGAGCGCGGTGACAAATCACAACCCAAATAATTTCCGCAATTCGATTAACACAAATAGGAACAATTTTAATCAAAGGAGTTTTTCCAATTTCCATGCTACGCAATTTCATCAACAAAGCTGGGGTGGTGTGCGTGGTGGAGGCGGTAATTTTGGTGGCGGAAGTCACTTTGGAGGTGGCGGCCATGCAGGAGGTGGTGGCCATGGAAGAAGATAGAATAATTAAAGAAGTTTAGTTTTTAACTTTGTAAAAACCTATTGGACATGAAGAGGTATTTTGTAATAGCAGCATGTGCAGTATTAATTTTGGGTTGCGAACCTAAACCTAACTCAAGTGATTTAGTTAAGAGCATGGTGGTTACAACTGACTATGATAATACAGTAGATTTCACTAAATATTCTACCTACTATCTACCCATGGATACAGTCAGTTATTTCAATAGTTCCGATCCCAACGCCTCTGATACGCTTCAGTGTTCTGCGTGCACCGGATATAATAGTCAATTAGGCACTTACCCTTCGGTAATTACTTCCGAACTGAAAAGTAAATTGGACTTGACTGGCTATACCCAAGTTGGCAAGAAACAAAGTCCGGACCTAAGGGTGTATGTCTTTATTGTTGAGAATTATAGTGTCAGTCAATCCTACGCCTATAATCCTTATGGCTATGGATATGGGTACGGGTATGGCTATGGGTACGGTTATGGTTACCCTACAGTAAGTGTTTCTGATCAGGCAGACTTGTATGTGGAGATTTTTGATTTGAAAAATTTAAGTAAAGGAAAGCCAAGTCTTATCTGGTATTCTGATATTGGTGACTTAGTTTCATCACCGGACTTAGGAACACTTACCGTCAACGCCATTGATCAGGCTTTCAAGCAATCTTCTTATTTAAAGAAATAACTATGAGGAAGATTCTTTTAACAATTTTGCTTGCGGGAGTTTGCTTTATTAGCGGCAACGCACAATATTATTATGACCGCTCTAAAAATCCGGATAAGAATACGGGTAAAATTTCGTCACCTAAATCAGGACGCGATTTTGATCGTTTCTATTTTCTCTCGTGGGATAACAATTCACCCATGTCTAATAAGGATTTCATTAGCCAATCAAGCTCTCTAGGTACAAAGCTGGGTTTTAGAAAAAGACTTAATGACGAAGACAAATTTTGGGTGGGAGCAGATTTTGGCTGGGCTGTTTACAAACAATATTTCCCTACTCAAACGTATACTTCAGGGGTTCAGTCGGTCACCACTGATTTATACAATTACGCTTATACTTATAGTCTAAGCGCAAACCTTGATTATTTTTTCTTGCCTATGGAAAAGATATTTGTTCCTTATGCAGGCCTCGGTATTGGTGGGGCTTATGATAAATTTGCTCAATATTATAATGTCTACGGATCACAGAGTAGCTCATGGGGTTTCTTGGTGAGGCCCGAGGCTGGCGTCTTGATCGGATTTAAAGAAAACTCTCCATGGCGAATAAAGGCAGCATTTCATTATGATTATTCCACTAACACCAGCTCGGACTTTGATTACAAGAATTTCATGAGCATGGGTTTCCAGATAGGCCTGGTTAAAATGGCCTGGTAGCCCTCATCCCAACCCTTCTCCCTAAGGAGAAGGCCAAGTCCTCTCCTCCGGAGAGGATTTAGGTGAGGTTATTGTTCTCTGGCATTAACCTTTTATTTTTGCGAATGCCAGAGCAAATCCTGATCCTTGATTTCGGTTCACAGTTCACTCAATTGATTGCCCGCAGGGTACGTGAACTGAACGTTTATTGCGAAATTCACCCGTTTAACCATATTCCGGTAATTCATCCTGGTATTAAGGGAGTGATCCTTTCGGGGAGCCCATGTTCTGTGCGCGATGCTGGCTCACCAGATGTTGACGTTAAGCAATTCGGAAACACACCAGTGTTGGGTGTCTGTTATGGGGCTCAATTGATTGCGCATAAAATGGGAGGAACAGTTTCCCCTTCGCAGATGCGTGAATATGGCAGGGCCAAACTCTCAACCGTTGATCATCACAATGAATTGCTCAAAGAAATTTCTATCGATTCACAAGTGTGGATGTCGCATGCGGATACAATCGTTTCAGTGCCTGAAAATTTTGAAATAACGGCCAGTACTCAATCTGTAAAAATTGCAGCTTATAAATTAAAGAACGAAAAAATTTATGGCATTCAGTTTCACCCGGAAGTAACGCACACACTCGAAGGTAAAAATTTGCTTCGCAATTTTGTGGTTCATATCTGCGGTTGTGCTCAAGACTGGACGCCTGATCAGTTTGTGGAAACTACTATTCAGGATTTGAAAAATAAATTGGGCAACGATAAAGTTGTGATGGCGCTTTCGGGTGGCGTTGACTCCACGGTTGCTGCTACTCTGATTCATAAAGCAATTGATAAAAACCTTTTCTGCATCTTTGTTGATAATGGCCTTTTGCGCAAAGGTGAATTCGAACAAGTGTTGGCTTCTTATGAAGGAATGGGATTGAATGTGAAAGGTATTGATGCTAAGCAAAAATTTTATTCTGCCTTATCAGGCTTGAGTGAACCAGAGGCCAAACGGAAAGCCATTGGCAAAACATTTATCGATGTGTTTGATGAAGAGTCGCATAAGATCACGGATGTAAAATGGTTGGGGCAAGGCACAATTTATCCCGATGTCATCGAATCTGTTTCGATCAAAGGCCCATCGGCCACCATCAAGTCGCATCACAATGTAGGTGGGCTTCCAGAAAAAATGAAACTGAAAGTAGTGGAGCCGCTGAATACTTTGTTTAAAGACGAAGTGCGCCTGGTTGGTAAAACACTTCATATTGACTCCGCCATTTTAGGAAGGCATCCATTCCCCGGTCCTGGTCTTGGCATTCGCATTTTGGGCGACATCTCTCCGGAAAAGGTGAAAATTTTGCAATCAGCCGATCAGATTTTTATTAGTGCATTGCGCAAACATAATTTGTATGATAAGGTTTGGCAAGCTGGAGCTGTACTGTTGCCAATTTACTCTGTTGGCGTTATGGGCGATGAACGCACCTATGAACAAGTGATCGCACTGCGCGCGGTGATGAGCGTAGACGGAATGACGGCAGATTGGGCCCACTTACCTCACGAATTTTTAAGTGAAGTTTCTTCCGACATAATTAATAAAGTCAAAGGAATTAATCGTGTTGTGTACGACATCAGTTCCAAGCCACCTGCTACCATTGAATGGGAATGAAAAAGAAAGTTATCAGTTATCAGTCATCAGTCATCAATAGACAAAATGTATTCGTCTGTTGTATTTTACTCCTCCTTTCCTCGATGTCAACTCTTGTTGCTCAAGATTTCAAGCGCGACTTCAAGAAAGCAAAAGAACTTTACAATGATGGGAATTATAGTTCCGCCATGGATGCTTTCAAATCATTAATGGTGTATGATCGCAACAATCCTTATCCGGAGTATGCCTGTTTCTATTATGCGCTGTCAGCACATCGATTGGGATTTGCTGTTGTGGCAAAAGAGATGTTTGTACAAACAAAAAAAGTTTATCCTGAATGGGATCAATTGGATGAAGTGAATTATTGGCTTGCTAAAATTTATCTGGAGCAGCGCGAATATTTTCATGCCTGGCAGCTAGCGAAGGAGATTAAGGACCCTGGTATCAAACCTGACTTAGATGCATTAAAAAAGATCTCACTCTCAAAAGCCGATGATGTGGAGATGCTAAAAATGTTGCTGGAAGAAAATCCGCACGATGAGATAGTTTCGTTTGCGTTAGCAAGGGCCATTGGCAAGCAGGTAATAATGATCGATTCAACGCTGCTGGATTCGCTTGCCACAGAGTTCAAGTGGAACAAAGATGATTTCATTTCAAGCGAAGTACTCAAGCCTGTATTCAAAGACCGATATCGAATTGCGTTGATGCTGCCTTTCCGAACCAGTACGTTGGATGCTGGCCCGGGAAAAAAGAAAAGTCAATCGGTACTTGATATTTACCAGGGAATGAAGCTGGCAATAGATTCGCTACTCCATGAAGGAATTGTTTTAGATCTTCTCGCCTATGATACTGACCATGACCCGGAGGTGATCAAGAAATTATTGAAGGAGCCAGAGTTGAAAGGTGCAGATATAATTGTGGGGCCACTTTTTTTGGAAGACGCAAAACCAGTGCAAGAGTTTTCGGAATTAAATAAAATCAATTTGATAGGCCATCCATTCTCTAACAATAGCGACTTTCTCGGGCAAAATCCTTTTGCATTTCTTTTTCAACCGAGCTATGCTACGATAGGAGAAAAATCGGCTGAGTTGCTGGCGACCAAGTCTTCCAATAAAAATTGTTTTGTGTATTATGGTGAGAGCCCGAAAGATTCGATCATGGCATTCAGCTTTATTCGAACAGCGTTAAAACTTGGATTGAAGATTTCATATGCTGAAGAAGTTCGCAGCGAGACTTCAAATAACATTCTGGTTAAATTAGCGACACCCACGGAGTTTGATGAGTGGAAAAACCCCACACAGTTTGAGCTCAAGTTGGATAGTATAGGAAGTGTGTTTGTGGCCTCGGATGATCCGTTGATTTATACCAAGGTGATCAATAGTGTGGAGACTCGTGGCGACTCAGTCATAGTGGTGGGGCAGGAGAATTGGTTGGAGGATAATTCTGTAGAACTCTCCAAGTTTGAAAGAATTAAGGTAGCCTTGGCATCCCCTAATTTCGCCTCTATAAACAGTCGACCCTATATTCAATTCAGAAAAAAATATCTACAAACACACGGGATTCTCCCCAGCAGTTATGCGCAGAAAGGGTATGAATTTATAATGGTGCTCGGTCATTCCATGAAAGCTTATGGCGTTTATTTTCAAGAAGGACTAATGAAGGAAAGAGTGGCTGGAGCACTGACTTCGGGCTACCAAATGCTTCCTACTCATGACAATGGACTAGTGCCTTTTATCTCTTTCAAACGGGGCCGACTTGAACCAATAAATAAGCCTTAAAGCCCTTTTATCTGGGATAAAGGGAGCGTTTTGCTTAAAATCCTTACACCATCTGGCTGCCCATGCGGGTTTTGATTAACTTACCGTTTAAAATGTACTATTTTTAAATGATGAAAGTGCTTTTTGACAGCTTCACCAATCAAGTCAACATGAAAGAATTGACAGTTTTTATCTTAATCCTGTTGGCTGTTCCCTTTATTGCATCAGCTCAAACCCAGAAGGAAAAGCCTGCTGTTACCTATGAAGAGCTGTACGACGAGCCTTTTTCTATTAATAAGTTGTTCATAGGATTTCAGCCATTGTATGGTGAGCTTTTCGCTACCAATGTCAATGCTGGTTTTGGCGTTGAAGCGAGCTATTATCAAAAAGATAAGTTTGATATAAAAGCTAATTTTCGCAAAACGTATAGCAGCGAATTCTATGATTACAACAGGCAATCATCTTTGAGAAGTCAATCTACACCATCAGTTCCAGGTTCCTCAATTTCGGATAAACCTCAGGCATTTAATTACTATGAATTAGGAGGAACCTATCATATTAAAGATTTTGACCAGGACTCGAAGACCAAAATGATACTTTACAAGAAGAGCCTCAGAGGAGACCGATGGGCAGCTACCGTTCCACTCCATGCAGAGATCCCTTGTAAAGTGAGAAAAATTTATGGAGCGAGGTTGGGTGCAATAATTTGGAATAGCACGGCAGATTTGAGTCGTGCACTAAGTCATCAAGGATTAAAAAATGATGATTTGAAAACGTCAGCAGGAGTGCCTTTGGACTCAACCTACAATGATGGATATGGTCAATCGAAGAAATTGGGAGTTTTTGGAAATATTCATTCTACCAATATTTATGTAGGAGGTTCATTGACCTGGATACGAAATGTGGCGGTCAGTTTCGATAAGTATGATGACGGTGTGGACGATGGGATTTTGACGGTTTTCTTCGACATCATGTTTGCGCCATCACTCGTGCTTGACCCGGTCACTTACAACAATCAAAAATATTCTACCAGTGCCATAAAGACTAGCACGATTGGGGTTCGCGCTGGCATCGATGGTAAATTCAATCGTACGTTGGGCTGGGCTTACGGTGGAGAATTTGGTTATCGCCCAACCATATCAGGGCAAGGATTTTTTGCCATGTTCAAAATTTCTTTCCCGCTTTACAGCACGAACCTTGACTACAAAGTAGAATCATTCGGTAAATAAACTCCTTCTCATGGCCAATGATATACTCATTACTCATATCAAGGGCCTCGCACAAGTAAGAGAATCCACTCAAGAATTTCTAGCAGGAAGCACGATGGGCGAATTGCCTGTCATGACTAATTCTTATTTGCTACTTTCAGATGGATTAATCAGCGATTATGGAAAAATGGAAAACCTTCCATCCATTTCAGCAGAAAATACAATTGACGCCTCAGGTCGGTTCGTCTTCCCTAGTTTTGTGGATTCTCACACTCATTTAGTCTTCGCGGCAAGCCGCGAAGAAGAATTTGTAATGAAAATAAAAGGGGCAACCTATGCCGAAATTGCAGCCAAGGGTGGTGGTATTCTAAACTCAGCAAAGAAACTACGAGCCGCTTCGGAGGATGAACTTTTTGAAAAAACGTTAGAGCGAGCTAACGAAATTATGAGATTAGGAACGGGTGCGGTAGAAATAAAAAGCGGGTATGGGCTGACAGTAAAAGACGAACTGAAGATGTTGCGAGTTGCAAAGAAAATTGGAAGAGAAACTCCGCTCACGGTGAAGACTACTTTTTTGGGAGCACACGCGGTTCCAACTGAAATTAAAAAGCAGGATTACATAAAACTTGTTTTGGAAGAAATGATTTCCGCTGTTGCTGAAGAGAAGCTGGCCGATTACATCGATGTATTTTGTGAAGAAGGCTTTTTCTCACCGGAAGAAACAGAACTAATTGTAGAGAAGGGAAAAAAATTTGGAATGAAACCTCGTATTCACGCCAACCAGCTTCATCGTTCCGGTGGAGTGCAAGTGGGCGTGAAGACAAAAGCACTAAGTGTTGATCACCTAGAAAATATAGGAGAGGAAGAAATCGATTTCCTTAAAAATAGCCGAACGATGCCGACAGCGCTTCCAGGAGCAGCATTTTTTTTGGGCCTTCCGTTTCCACCAGCCAGAGCTATGATTGATGGGGGATTGCCATTGGCGATTGCAAGTGATTACAATCCAGGAAGTTCTCCATCAGGGAATATGCAAACCATGATTTCCTTAGCATGTATTAAAATGAAAATGACACCTGAAGAAGTTTTCAATGCGGTCACTATCAATACCGCTTATGCTTTGGAGCTTTTATCTTCACATGGAAGCATAACACAGGGCAAAGCAGCAAATATTTTTATCACCAAACCTGTTCCATCATTGGCGTATTTGCCTTACCATTTTGGAAATAATTTTGTTGACCGCGTAATTTTAAATGGAAAACTAATTAACTAAGATAGCTATGCACCTAGAGGAAGAAATAAAACCACTGTTACGCGATGTTCCGGACTTTCCAAAGCCTGGAATACTTTTTAAGGACATTACTCCATTACTAAATAATCCTTTAGCTAGAAGGAAAGTTGTGAAAGAAGTAGCTGATTTTTTCTCGACAAAAAATATTGATGCTTTGGTGGCGGTAGAAGCACGTGGATTTATTTTTGGTTCGTTGATTGCCCAGGAACTAAACATTCCGCTCGTTCCTGTGAGGAAAGCGGGCAAATTACCTTTTAAGAAAATCACGGAAGACTATACTCTTGAATATGGGAAGGCATCTATCGAGATGCATACGGATGCCATTCCTCCTGGCTGTCGCGTACTTCTGCACGATGATTTACTTGCGACCGGCGGAACAGCCACGGCAGCTGGTCGCCTGGTGCAACAATTAGGAGGGATAGTTGCTGGCTATTCTTTCATTATTAATTTATCTTTCTTGGCGGGTGAGAAATTATTAAAAGAACGATTCGATATAAATCCTCATTATGTAGTCAAATTTTAAACTGAAGACCGAATTGAAACATTCTTAGTTAGTTTACTGTTTAAAGCTAAATGCCGGAATTTATAAAAATACCAATGTTTCCGCTTTCCATTTTCCCTTTGCCCGGAGAAATGGTGCCCCTTCATATTTTTGAACCACGTTATAAGCAACTCCTTATTGATGCGGAGACCAAAGATATTGCCTTCGGGATTTTTTTTAACCACGTCGATAATACTGAAAAAGTTGGATCCTTAGTCAAGTTGGAGAGCGTGATTAAGAGGTATCCTCAAGGAGAGTCAGATATTATTGTAAAATGCCAGGATTTATTTTCGATGAACAGACTTTACCGAACGTTTCGTGATAAATCGTATCCAGGCGGCGAAGTAAGTTTTTGGAATATTGATGTAACAAGCCCTGTCAGCAAACGTCTTCAAGATGCATTTAAAGAATATCTTCTTTGTTTCCAGATTCGTAACAGCGATGGAGCCCCCTCTCTTTTTATGATTGCAAATGAAATCAATCTTGATTTTGATGAAAGACTGCGATTTGTTAAAAACAATGACGAGCAAAAAGAGGCTTTCTTGCTTTCACACTTAAAGTATCAAACTCAATTACTTTACCAGGCTGAAAAAGCCAAAGATGTTTTTCATCTTAACTAAAAAAATCTAGTACAATCTGACGTAGGATTTTTACTCTGCACTACTGCAAATAGAAGGTTACGCTAAACGTTGAATTTATTTAAGATTTATTAACGATCCTTTAGCAACTATCGCAAGAGTGTTCTCGTCATAACAATAAAAAAAATTATGAAAAAGATTTTAACGCTTTCGGCGAGTGTGCTGATGTGTACACTCGTGTTCGCTCGTGGGATTGATGGACCAATTAAGGGATCATCATCGGTTGCGGTTACTAACTCAATGGGTTCAACACTTTATAAGGTGTATTACAAATCTGACAGACCTGGAAAAGTAAAAGTTTCAATCATCGATGAGAAAGGGTACACTGTCCTAAATGAAACGATGAGAAAAATGGACGGCTTCATTCGGCCCTACAATTTTGATGGATTGCCGGAAGGTCAATACACCATAAAAGTTGAAGACGAAACCGGGAAAACGGTGGAGAAGATAAATTACAAATCAGGAAGAGTGGAGAAATTGATTCGGATTAAGAAGTTGGCAAGTGAAGATAATAAATACTTGCTCTCCATTTCATCTCCAAAACCGGAAGATGTTTTTATTTACATATTTGATGACAAAGGCAATCTGGTCTTCAATGAAATTCAATCCATCAAAAAAGATTTTGCCCAGGTTTATAATTTGATGGAAATGAAATCCTTCACCATCGAGATCTCAGACAAGTTTGGTGAGTTGAAAAAAGCCACTTATTAGCACAGCTCCACAGCGTAATTCTAAACTTCCTTCGATTTGAGGGAAGTTTTTTCGTTTATGCAAACGATGGCGTAACAAGATATTTTGAAAAGCTCCCTTTAAGTCAGTGATATCACAATGCAAGCGGTTTCGGTAATGCCATAATTTCGCAAACGATTTTCTGTTTTAAAAATCAAGTTTACTTACAACTTCAGACCTCGCGTTGTTCAATGGTCGTTATTTGTGTCATAATAAAAATGAAAAGAATAAAACAAATAATTATGAAAACGAAAAACGTACTAATGACAATGGTGGCTGTGATCGCATTGAATGCTTTCACATTTGCTGAGACCCCTGCTTCAAAAATGGCCGTGGTTAATCAAAGTAACTCAGTGTATAAGTTGATCTACGAAGGCGCAACTGCCGGTAAAGTTACATTGAAGATTTATGATAAGAGTAGCAATGTTATTTTTACTGAAATAAAGAAAGGTATTTCCAAGTTTATCCTTCCATTAAACTTTGCCGGCTTGGAGCAAGGTGAGTACAGTATTGAAATTACTGACGATGCTGGGAAGCAAACTCAAAAAGTAAACCATATAATTACTGAGAATGTAAGGACTAAAGCTGTTGTTACTGCAACATCAGTTCACATTACTAAATTGAAAGACGGCAAATACTTGATGTCGGCAAATGATGGCGGTAACTTTAACGTACAAATCTTTGACGGTAATGATAACCTTGTACACAGCAGGAATTTTAAAGTTGACGGTAAGTTAGCCGTGGTTTATAACCTTAAGGGCGTAGAGGGTCAACCAAATTTCTTAGTGAAATAAGAAGGCCGATATTTAATTGAACTAATAAAAATGCCCTTCGAAAGAAGGGCATTTTTATTTCTATTCGAAAAAAAACTACATATTCCTCCGATATTGTCCACCAACTTCAAAGAGTGCCTTTGTGATTTGACCAAGTGAACAAATCTTGCACGCTTCCATCAACTCCTCAAAAATATTTTTGTTTTGGATAGCAGCTTGCTGAACATGGTCCAACAAGGCTGGAGATTTATCGGTGTGTTGCTGGTGCAGGTTGCGAAGCATTTTGATCTGATATTCCTTTTCTTCAGTGGTGGCGCGGATTACTTCTTGAGGAATGATCGTTGGTGAACCTTTGGAACTTAAAAATGTATTCACACCGATGATTGGATATTCTCCCGTGTGCTTTAGCGTCTCATAATACATGCTCTCTTCCTGAATCTTTCCTCGTTGGTACATAGTTTCCATCGCACCTAAAACACCGCCACGTTCAGTGATGCGATCAAATTCAGTAAGTACGGCTTCCTCAACAAGATCAGTTAGTTCTTCGATGATGAACGAACCTTGCAACGAATTTTCGTTTTTAACTAATCCAAGCTCTTTATTAATAATTAATTGAATCGCCATAGCTCTGCGAACCGACTCTTCTGTTGGTGTTGTTATGGCCTCATCATACGCGTTTGTATGCAATGAATTACAATTGTCATAAATCGCATACAATGCTTGCAAGGTTGTGCGAATGTCATTGAAATCAATTTCTTGTGCGTGCAAAGATCTTCCCGAAGTCTGAATGTGATACTTAAGCATTTGCGCGCGCGCATTGGCTCCGTATTTATTCTTCATCGCCTTCGCCCAGATTCTCCTCGCTACACGACCGATCACTGAATACTCCGGGTCAATTCCGTTGGAGAAAAAGAAAGAGAGGTTCGGTGCAAATTCATTGATGTCCATGCCCCGGCTCAGATAGTATTCAACGTATGTGAAACCATTCGAGAGCGTGAATGCCAGCTGCGTGATCGGATTGGCACCGGCTTCGGCAATGTGGTAACCGGAAATAGAAACGGAATAAAAATTGCGAATATTTTTCTCAATGAAATATTGCTGTACATCACCCATCAATCGCAACGCAAATTCAGTTGAGAAGATGCACGTGTTCTGTGCCTGGTCCTCCTTCAGAATATCGGCTTGCACGGTGCCGCGCACCTGCGATAAGGTTTCTGTTTTTATTTTCTCGTAAACTTCTTTGGGTAAAACCTGATCGCCAGTTACACCTAGCAGCATTAATCCCAAGCCATCATTTCCTTTGGGCAATGAGCCTTGATAAGAAGGTTGTTCCACACTTCCTTTGTTCAGTGAAGTGATTTTCTTTTTTACTTCAGCTTCCAATCCATTCTTCTTAATATAAATCTCACATTGTTGATCAACGGCTGCGTTTAAGAAATATCCCAACAACATGGGTGCAGGACCATTGATCGTCATTGAAACAGAAGTTTTCGGATCAGCAAGGTTGAAGCCGCTGTATAATTTCTTTGCATCATCGAGACAACAAATGCTCACTCCGGAGTTGCCGATCTTTCCATAAATATCCGGACGATAGTCAGGATCATTTCCATAAAGCGTTACCGAATCAAATGCAGTGGACAAACGTTTTGCCGGTAATCCCATACTCACATAATGAAATCTTCGGTTCGTTCTTTCTGGCCCGCCTTCGCCGGCAAACATCCGAGTAGGATCTTCGCCTTCTCGTTTGAAAGGATAGATACCAGCAGTGTAGGGAAACTCTCCCGGAACATTCTCTTGCAATTGCCATTTCAACAAATCGCCCCATGCTTCATAACGAGGCAATGATACTTTTGGGATTTGTAAATGCGAGAGTGATTCCGAGTGTGTTTGAATTCCAATCTCTTTGTCGCGCACTTTAAATTTGAAAACGGGTTCGCGATAGCGTTGTGCTTTCTCTGCCCACGATTCGATAAGTCTCCAGTTCTTGTGGTCGAGATTTAATTTGATGCGATCAAACTCGGCATGTAAAACCTTAACAACATCTGAATTAGTTTTACCCAGTGTCTCAATGGTTTTGTTGATTGAATAAAGTTTTTGTGCCGTCTCCGCTTGTTCGTTTGCCCATTGATCATAGCTGCGATTCCCTTCTGAAATCTCGCTGAGGTAACGGGTACGATGAGGAGGGATCACAAAAATCTTTTCGCTCATCTCACGAGTAATATGGAAATCAGATTTTAAATTCGCTCCCGTTTTTTCAACCACCTTGTCCATCAAATGCTTGTAGAGTTGGTTGGTGCCGGGATCGTTGAACTGCGAAGCAATGGTGCCGAACACCGGCATGTCTTCCGGTTTCTGATTCCACAGCTGATGATTGCGCTGGTATTGTTTTTTTACATCGCGTAGTGCATCAAGTGCTCCACGTTTGTCAAACTTGTTAAGGGCGATCACATCCGCAAAATCGAGCATGTCGATTTTTTCGAGTTGTGTAGCCGCTCCGTATTCTGGAGTCATCACATAGAGAGACACATCGCTGTGATCGAGAATCTCGGTATCACTCTGGCCAATGCCGGAAGTTTCTAAAATGATCAGATCAAACCCAGCTGCTTTCAACACCTGAATCGCTTCTTTCACATAAGCGGACAACGCGAGATTACTTTGTCGTGTGGCGAGCGAGCGCATGTACACACGCGAGTTGTTGATGGCATTCATGCGGATGCGATCACCCAACAACGCGCCACCCGTTTTTCTTTTCGAAGGATCGACAGAAATCAATCCAATCGTTTTGTCTTTGAAATCAATTAAGAATCTTCTTACGATTTCATCCACCATCGAAGATTTCCCGGCTCCACCTGTTCCGGTAATTCCTAGTATCGGAGCCTTTGAAGTCGCAGCCTTATGGTTAATCTCTTCGAATGTCTTTTTATGCTTGTCATAATAGTTTTCAGCAGCTGAAATGAGTTGGGCAATTTGCAAATGATTGTCCATGGTCAATGGACGATGGTCAATGGTCTCCCCAGTTGGATAATCACTTTGCTTTACGAGATCATTGATCATTCCCTGCAAACCCATCGCGCGACCATCATCAGGAGAATAAATTTTTGTGATGCCGTATTCCATCAACTCTTTTATCTCATCTGGCAAAATCACACCACCACCACCACCAAAAATCTTAATGTGACCGGCTCGTTTTTCTTTAAGCAGATCGTGCATGTATTTAAAATATTCGTTGTGACCGCCTTGATAGCTCGTCATCGCGATGGCTTGTGCATCTTCCTGGATGGCGGTGTTCACTACTTCTTCCACACTGCGGTCATGGCCTAAGTGAATCACTTCGCAGCCGGTGGACTGAATAATCCTGCGCATAATGTTGATGGCAGCATCGTGGCCATCAAACAAACTGGCGGCTGTTACAATCCTGACTTTATTTTTTGGTTTGTAGGGTTCAACGGGTGCGTGGCCTGCATACACACTTGCTTTGGTCTCTTTCCTTTCAACGGAAGCCGTTTCTGCGCTCATAAAGAATGTTTTCGCGCCAAAATTACGGAGAAGGTGAGGATTTAGCTAACAGGAGTTAGGCTAGTTTTTAGCTAACCGAGATATTGAAATTACCCATTGCCTCTTTCAATTCTTTTAAATCAATGTAATTGTCATTGAATTTTATCTTGGTCCTATCCTTTAGAAGAATTGATGAAAGCTTGAAAGGTCCTGGTTCAATCTCAATTTTCTCGATGTCGCTTGCGCTGATTGATTTTGATCGAAAAAAATCTTGGTGAATAATGATTGAGGACTCGACAATTTCGATGTAATACTTATTAACAAGGATGTTTATGAATGAAACGATTCCAAGAATCAGAATTAACGTCAATGAAGATATTCCAATGATTGTCGAACTGTTAAATATCTTGTAAATAACAAGGCGGTTAATAGTCCGTGAAAGATATAAACCTGAAAGTGTCTTCTGATTCCTTTATTCATTTTATAAACTCACTTATTAAAATGATAAAGAAAAATAATCGTAGCAGTAAATGCAGGCTTGGGATTGTCTTTGATTTCCATCACAATATCCATCTCGGCTTTAGTAATCCCGCGAAGGTCATTCAGTGATTTCAGGCTCACTCGCAATCGCACTTCGTTGTTCACCAACACTGGCTGATTAAATTTCATTTTTTCGATGCCGTAGTTCACCAACATTTTTACATTTTGGATGTCGGCAATTTCTTCCCATAGATAAGGAACAAGGGAAAGCGCCAGATAACCGTGAGCGATTGTGCTTTTGAATGGACCTGTTGCAGCGCGAACGGGATCAGTATGAATCCACTGATGATCGAGCGTGGCATCGGCAAATTTGTTGATCTGCTCTTGTGTGACTTTAATAAATTGAGAGGCACCCAATTCCTTGCCAACGTATTGCTGGAATTCAGTGAAGCCATTAATGATCAGTTTTGACATCGGAAGGAGTTTCGTGGTATAATTGCAATCTTTCTAAAGTTAAAATTTAATTATCTTTCCCTGAACAAAAAAATTAAATCATGATCTCCCGAAGAAACCTGATCAAATCGTTGGGCCTGTCAGCGTTTACACTTCCTTCCCTCACGAGCTTCAGTAATCGGATTCCTGAAAAGGATGTTTTGTTGAGTCCGGACGATCCTGATTTTTGGAAAAGTGTGCGAAACCAGTTTACACTTGATAAAGACAAAGTGTTCTTCAATCCTGGAACAGTTGGCGCAATGCCAAAAGTAGTGGTGGAAAAAATGACTGAACACTTGAAATACATTGCAAGCAGTCCAGCAGATTGGGCTTACAAAGACGACAATAAAGAAGAGTTCATCAGCGGATATAATAATCTGATGAGCATCCGAACAAAAGTAGGAAAGCTGATCAACGCGAATGCACTTGAAATTGCGATGACCGATAATGTGACGAACGGCATGAGCTACATCGCCAACGGATTGACGTTGCAAGCCGGTGATGAAATTCTAACCACTGATCAAGAGCACCCGGGAGGCAAATCAGGATTCTTACTAAAAGAAAAAAGATATGGCGCGGTTTTCAAAACTATAGCCGTTCCCAAGCCAGCGCATAGTTCGCAAGAAGTGTATGATATCATTGTAAAAGCGTTCGCACCAAAAACAAAAGTGCTGATGCTCTCGCACATGATCTCAGGAAGTGGAGCGATTTTGTCAGTGAAAGAATTATGTGCCGAAGCCAGCAAGCGAGGAATTTTTACATTGCTCGATGGAGCGCAAACTATTGGTCAAATTAAAGTGGATGTGAAGGATCTTGGTTGTGATGCCTATGCCGGATGTTTTCACAAATGGATTGGTGCGCCACACGGTTCAGGATTCCTGTATGTGAAACAAGATCGCATGAAAGACATTTGGACTACCGTTGCCAGTGGGCGATGGGATAACCACGAAGACGAAGGTTTTCGATTTACACAACGAGGAACGGGTAGTTTCCCAATTCTAAAAGGCGTAGATGCTGCACTTGATTTTCATTTTGATTTAGGACCCGATCGCGTGTATGAACGAATTAAATTTTTAGGAGCACGACTTCGCAAAGGATTGGCGGAGAGCAAGAAAGTAAAATTCTTTTCGCCCAGTGATGAAAGCATGTGTGCCGGTATTACCGTTTATAATATTGAGGGTTGGACGGGCACAAAACTTCAGGATACGTATTGGGAAAGTGCGAAGATGCGGCCTCGCTCACAAGGCGATGTCTTTGGCGTTCGTCATTGCACGCACATTTTTAATTCAGAAGAAGAAATTGACAAAGCGATTTCTTTAGTAAAAGAGTGGACGAAATAGATTCTTTAAAAAATCAAAACTTAAGTTAGACGACATGACATCCGTAAATATTTTTTTTACTTTCATCACCTGGAATTTCAATCCTGACGCATTTGAAATTCCAATTCTCAACTTTCCAGTAAGGTGGTACGGACTTCTATTTGCTTTGTCATTCTTGGTTGGCCAGCAGGTAATGCACTTCATTTATAAAAGAGAGGGAAGACCAGCCGGCGAAGTAGAAACATTGACTATTTATGTGGCACTAGCAACAGTTATAGGCGCGCGTCTTGGCCATGTATTGTTCTATGATCCTGTATACTTTTTTCACAACCCCTCGAAAATTATTGCCACATGGGAGGGAGGTCTGGCAAGCCATGGAGCGGGTATCGGACTTTTTATTGCGTTGTACTTATTTGCGAGGAAGACCAATGTGCCTTACTTATGGATTCTCGATCGGATGACGATCATTGTTGCATCGACTGGTTGCTTGATACGACTCGGAAACTTAATGAACTCAGAGATGGTGGGGATACCGACAACAATGCCCTGGGGATTTGTGTTTGTACTCGTGGATGATGTTCCAAGACATCCCGCTCAACTCTATGAATCGATCTTTTGCTTCTTTTTGTTTATAGGTTTGTTTTGGGCTTGGTACGAATTCAAAGAGCGAATGCCAAATGGATTTCTCTTTGGTTGGTTTCTTGCAATTTTATTTTCATTCAGATTTATTGACGAATTTTTCAAAATCAATCAAGAGCCTTTCGAGGACGGAATGATTTTAAACATGGGTCAGTTGTTAAGTATTCCATTCATCTTAACAGGAATTATCATCTTATTCCTGAGCAAGAAGAAGAGTCAGCAAACTTTAAAGGTTTGAATTTCTATTTTTGAGGATGGTTTATCCCGTTGAGGAAGTTGTTCCCGAACTAAAGTCGCGCCTTAAAGACAATAAAGCTGTCATTCTTCAGGCTCCTCCTGGTGCAGGTAAATCAACTATTGTTCCGCTAACTATTTTGAATGAGCCTTGGCTAGTCGGAAAGAAAATTATCATGCTCCAGCCACGCAGGCTTGCGGCGCGATCCGTTGCTGCGCGTATGGCAGATTTGTCAAATGAAAAAATTGGAGACACAATTGGTTATCGGATTCGTTTTGAAAATGTGATAGGAAAGAATACTCGAATAGAAGTAGTGACAGAGGGAATCCTTACCCGCATGTTACAAAACGATAACTCATTGGAAGGAGTTGGCTTGGTGATCTTCGATGAATTTCATGAGCGCAGTCTTCATGCTGATTTAGCATTAGCGCTTTGTCTGCAATCTCAACAGCTGTTGCGCGATGACTTGCGGATATTGATTATGTCTGCAACTCTTGATGGCGAAAAGATTTCGGCTGCTATAAACAATGCTCCGATCGTGAGCAGTGTGGGCAAACAATATCCCGTCGAAATAAAATACGAGGTTGTATCGAAAGATGAATCAATAGCCGTTTCAGCAGCGCGTTCTATAAAGAAAGCATTGAAAGAGCAATCCGGTGATATTCTTGTTTTTCTTCCAGGTGCAGGAGAGATAAGGAGAACGCAGGAGACTTTAGAGACCGACAATGTAAACACGACAATTTTTCCTTTATATGGCGATATGCCTTTTCAAAAACAGCAGGAAGCGTTGATGCCAAATTCACAAGGACTCCGTAAAGTTGTGCTCGCTACATCAATTGCCGAAACCTCATTAACCATCCAGGGAATAACAACAGTAATTGACTCCGGATATTCACGGGTTCCAAAGTTTGATCCACGATCGGGTTTAACAAAATTAGAAACCGTAAAAGTCACGCGTGATGCAGCTGATCAACGAGCAGGAAGGGCAGGTCGGCTTGGCCCTGGTGTTTGTTACAGATTGTGGGCGCCGGCAACCCACCAACATTTGCAGGCTGCAAGGCAACCGGAAATCCTTGAAGCTGATCTTGTTCCGATGATGCTGGAATTGTTCAGTTGGGGAGCACAGGTTACTGAACTCAATTGGATTACACCACCACCAACAGGAGCGGTAAGCCAGGCGACTGCATTACTTGACGATTTGAAAGCGATTGAAAAAAATAAAATTACAGCTCGTGGAAAGGAAATGCTTGGTTTGCCTACGCATCCGCGTATCGCTCACATGCTGCTAAGTGCAAATTCAGAAAAAGAGAAGTTGTTGGCGATCGATATAGCAAGTCTGATTGAAGAACGCGATCCATTGCCTAAAGAAAGCGGAGCTGACCTTTCCCTTCGAATCGAGTTGTTACGGAAATGGCGGAGTGGCGAACGCGTTAATGCCGATCGAAATTTTTTTGAACGAATTGAAAAAAATGCATCAGCGTGGCGGAAGATTTTTAATTTGAAAACAGACAATTCAATTTTCTCAGATACCGATGTTGGAAAATTATTAATCGAAGCGTATCCCGAGCGAATCGCCAAGCAGATCGAGAAATTTAGCTCACGATTCAAATTGGCTAATGGTCGGATAGGAAAATTGCAAGATCACGACGCGCTGCTGCAAAAACCGTGGTTAGCAATTGCAGCTATGGACATGGGATTGAACGAAGGAAAAATATTTTCTGCAGCACCCGTCGATGAAGAAGATATAGTGCCTTTTGCAAAAGAAAAAGAATCAGTCAGTTGGGATAAAGATCGCGGTATGATTGCGGCTTCTATTGAAAAACGAATTGGTACATTAGTTCTTTCAGCAAAACCAATAAAGCAAATTGATGAATCCCTTCGGATAAAAACTCTTTGTGACGCTTTGCGAGATGAGGGATTAAAATTATTAGGATGGGATGAACCCCAACAGCAATGGCAGGCACGAGTGATGAGTCTTCGTAAGTGGCGACCGGATGAATCATGGCCAGATGTGACTGATCTGACTTTATTAAACACAGCCGACACTTGGTTAGCGCCCTATCTGATTCAAGTATCAAAGCGATCTGACTTTCAGCGATTGGATTTGAATGCGATCGTGACAAGTATCTTACCTTGGGAGATGCAACAGCAATTCAATAAACTATCGCCAACCAAACTGGAAGTGCCTAGTGGTTCAATGATTGCATTAGAATATTCAATCGAAGGAGATGCCACTATCATGAAAGTACGATTGCAAGAAGTTTTTGGAATGCTTGAAACACCTTCAGTGAATGAAGGCAGAACAAAAATTATTTTACACTTACTTTCCCCAGGTTACAAACCAGTACAAGTCACGCAGGATTTAAAAAGCTTTTGGCAGACAACCTATCATGGGGTGCGTAAAGAATTGCGAATGCGCTATCCGAAACATCATTGGCCCGAAGATCCATGGACAGCACAGGCTGTACGTGGCATTAAACGTAAAACTTGAAGGCGGTTTAAATTATTCTTTTTTCTTTTCAGTTGCATTCACTTCTGCTCCATTTCTAACTTCTTCGCTGGCTGTTTTCACTAATTGATCTCCAAGACTCAAGGGGCCAAAAATTTCAACTTGACCATTGATTTCCATTCCCTTTTTTACATCAACCCATTCAGCCTTTTTGTTCGTAATCCTAATTACAAAAATTCTTTCTGTTGAGTTGACCAGGGCAGAACTCGGCACAACAAACGTATTGGGATTAGTGGACAATGAGAACTCCACTTCAGCAATCATTCCCGGAAGAAGTTTTTTGTTTTCATTGGTTACATCCATTTCGATTCGCTGCGCTCGAAGTCGTTTATCTAACGCTCCGGCAAGACGTTTTACCTTTCCGGAAAATTTGTCGTTGGGATATGCCTTTACACCAAAGTGTATTTCATCATCCAGATGAAGGTAGCTGGTGTAGGCTTCAGGCACATAAACTACAAGACGAAGTTTCTTCTGTTCATTCAATGTAAACATCGGAAACTCCGAGCCTCTGCCAGACGGGCCTACGTATGCCCCGAGGCTAACGTTGCGTGCACTGATGATCCCATCAAACGGGGCGCGTATCTCCAAATAACTTTGCATCGCTGAAATTTCTTTTTCCACTGACTGTGCAGCCTGAAGTTGGGAATAATCGGAATTACTTTTCCCTAACGCCTGATCCAAATCATTTTGAGAAATTGTTCCAGGTGTTTTACTTGTTTCGAGCATACGCTCATAATTTGCTTTGCTTGCTTTGTACGTTGCAATCATGGCTTCTTCTCGTGATCGCGCCGAAGCAAGCTGTGAAACGATTTCTGGCGCTTCCATTAAGGCCAGCAACTGTCCTTCTTTCACTTCTGTTCCTACATCGACATAAAGTTGCTTGCAAAAACTGCTCACCTTCGCATACAAATCCACATCTCGAAAAGAAACCAACTCTCCAGGAACTCTCATCTTTGAATTAATCTTCCCTTCTTGCAGGGGAAAGACTTCGATAGATGGTGATTCCCCCTTCTTCTCTTCGTTGCCTTCATGTGAATTTTTACAACCGAAAAGAAAAATTACAGTTGTCAGTCCTACACTGGCTACAGAAAAATATTTTTTTAAATTTAATCTATTTGTCATGTAATGATGGAATATAATGTTTGCTGTCTTTGTCTTCAGGATCAAGAGAAACAGAATCGGTGGTAGTTTTGCTTTGCACCCATGAGAATACTAACGGTAAAATAAATAATGCCGCAAAAGTTGATGCGATAAGTCCACCAATCACGGCGCGACCTAAGGGTGAAGCTTGATCGCCGCCTTCACCTAATCCTAATGCCATCGGGATCATACCCATCACCATCGCCACCGTAGTCATCAAGATCGGCCTTAATCGAAGGGCAGCCGCTTCTTCTGCCGCTTCCCATGCATTTCCACTGTGAAGACGGAGTTGCTCGGCATTCGTAATCAATAGAACTGAATTCGCAATGGAAACACCCACCGACATAATGATGCCCATGTACGATTGAAGATTTAACGTAGAGCCTGTAATCAATAGAAGCAACAACGAACCCAAGACCACAGCAGGAATTGTTGCGAGTACAACTAGAGAAACTTTGAATGACTGAAAGTTGGCGGCCAGCATTAAAAAGATTACAACAATAGCCACGATAAGCCCAGATTGTAAACTCGCCAATGTTTCGCTGAGTACTTGTGTTAATCCTTTGACATCAATGGAGAGACCACGAGGAAGATTGCCTAATGACTCCAATGCTTTATTTACATCTTCAGTGGCGGTTCCCAAATCTTTTTTGTGAAGGTTGGCTGTAACAGAAAGATAAGGCAGTGCACCAAGGTTATCATTCTCTCCATAAGTAGTGTCTTGTTTTAATGTGGCCACATCGCCCAGTACAGGTCGGAGTGAGTTTCGAAGCACAGGTATCTCATTCATTTCATCCCAGCTGTTCATTTTGTTTTCTGGCACCTCTACTTGCACGCTGTAGGAGAGACCTGATTTTTCGTCCATCCAAATATTTTTCTCGGTGAAACGAGAAGAAGAAGTTGAAGCAATTAAGGAACGAGAAATGTCAGAGACATCAACACCCAACTGTGCGGCCCTGACTCTGTCGATATCAATATTAATCGCTGGATAATGAACCGGCTGCGCCAATTGCACATCACGCAAATAAGAAATCTTGTTAAGTTTGGCAATGATCTTCTTCGCGTATGCTTCATTTAACTTTTTGTTCTTGCCCAAAATTCGCACTTCAACAGGCGTGGGCGCGCCCTGGCTTAGAATTTTATCGGTGAGCTCAATCGGTTCAAAGGAAAGCTTAGCATCAGGCATTACTTCTTTTACTTTCTTCCTGAACCGCTCTTTCAAGTCATCGAGGTTTTCATGATAGTCTTCTTTGAGATTGACTTGCAATATGGCTTCCTGTGGACCACTCATAAAAAGATAAATTGGGCTTGATGAAAATTGCCCAGGATGTTGACCCACGTAAGATGAAGTAACGGCGATATTTTCTTTTCCAACCAACTCCTCCAGCACCTTCAACATTTCAACAAGTTTTAATTCTGTTCGCTCTATCCGTGTACCTTCGGCAACGCGGAGCCGCACTTGAAACTGGCCGCTATTTACTTTGGGAAGAACATCACGGCCAATGTTGGCTAATAGAAAAATGGCTAAGCCCGAAACAAGAACAACGTAGGCAGATACAATTATCTTTTGATGAGGAACTAAGCGATTCAGAAAACGCATGAAACGTGCGCGCAATCTTTCAAATGGAGTTAGGTTTTCTTTCTTCTGAAAAAGCATTTTCTTTTGATCCCAGGTATCTTCTTCGCCTTTCAATCCAGCCTCAGCAAATTCTTCAGCATCCGTCTTCTCTTTTCCATGATGGCCTTTCATCAACCAATTCGCCATGATGGGTACAAAAGTTTGAGCTAGAAGATAAGATGTAATCATGGAGAAAGCAATCGCCATCGCAAGCGGCAGGAACAAAGCACCAGGAATTCCTTTCATCGTGAAGGCTGGAGCAAATACGGCGAGGATACAGAACAAGATCAGCAATTTCGGAAATGCAATTTCTTTACACGCATCCCAAATGGCAAGCGCTTTGGGTTTACCCATATCCAAATGCTGATGGATATTTTCAATTGTTACGGTGGATTCATCGACTAAAATTCCAATCGCGAGCGAAAGTCCGCTTAAGGTCATGATGTTGATCGTTTGATCAAACAGTGACAAAAACAAAACTCCAGAAATAATCGAAGTAGGAATGGTTAAGATCACAATCAATGCTCCGCGCACATCGCCTAAAAATAAAAGTACCATCAAGCCGGTGAGCAATGCGCCAATGATTCCTTCAGTCATCAAACTTTTTACGGAGTTGATTACATAAACCGATTGATCAAATTCGTAAGAAAGCTCCACATCGTCCGGCAGAATGCTTTGAAATTTTGGAATTGCTTTCTTCAGGTTTTGCACCACTTCCCAAGTAGAAGCATCTGCTGATTTGGTGACAGGCATATAAACCGATCGCTTTCCGTTTACTAGGGCGTAGCCCATTGTAATATCAGCACCATCTTCCACAGTGGCAACATCGCGTAAATAGAGATTGGCTGCTCCACCTTTAAATAAAGGAATATTTTCAAAATCTTTTATTGACTTTAAAGACGTGTTGGTAGGCGTTAAATAATTGTAATCACCAATGCGAACATTGCCCGCCGGAGAGGTTTGATTGTTCACGCGGATTGCTTCTACGATCTGATCAGGTGTAAGATTGTGTGAGCGCAATAATTCCGGATCGACCTTAACAACAACAGTTCTCACGTTGCCGCCGAATGGAGCCGGTGAAACCAATCCCGGAATTGTTGTGAATGAAGACCGCACATATACATTGGCCAGATCGAGCAGCTCATTATTGGATCGGACTTTACTGCTCAACACTAATTGGCCAACCGGAAGTGTGGAGGCATCAAATCGAATAATGAAAGGAGGGTTGCTTCCTTGGGGAAAGATCGCCTGCGCTCGATTACTAAATGTTGAAACCTCGGCAGCAGCTTGAGCCATATTAGTTCCTTCGTAAAAAGATATCTTCATCAAGGTCAGTCCTTGTATGTTGCGAGTCTCAATACTTTTTACTCCCGAAACAAAAAGGAGAAGGTTCACATAATTTTTTCCGAAGTAAGCTTCCATCTGCGAAGGCGTGTATCCTCCAAAGGGATGCGAGAGATAAAGCACGGGCAGATTGAGCGAAGGGAAAATATCTATCTTGATTGTGCGAATGGCATTGATGCCGAAAAAAGTCAAGCCTGCCACCAATACAAGTATCGTGATGGGTCTGCGTAAGGCGAATCGAATTAAATCCATTGATTACTTAGCTTGATTAATAAATAAACTGAAATCACCTGAAGCCGCGGCTTTTTGCAATAACGATTGCCACACTGTAATATAGGCTAAGATGACGTCAGCTTCAGCACGATTGAGTGAATACAAAGCTTGTTGTAATTCAACGATGGTGGAAAGACCATTTTTATATAAAGCACTTTTTTGGATGTAAGCATCTGAAGCAGCTTTGTATTGTATAGGAACTTCTCTGACACTCTGCAAACTGTTTTCGATACGTTGATCAGCCAGAATAAGTTGGTCTTGTAGTTGGGTAGAAATCAAATCGTATTCGTTCTGATAAGCTGCCGATACAAATCGTTGAGCATTTACTTGTTGTCGGATTTTCGGGATGCTCACCACATTCCACGAGAGTGAAAATCCGATTAGATAATTACTTCGGGCTGGATTTACACCATCCATATAATTGCTAGAATATGAATCTGGTACTGTCGGAAAATAATTATAATTAAAGCCCGAGCCCCTCGTTTGTAAAACGCTGAATAGATTGATGCCAGGGCGAATACTCTTTCTTAAGAATGAAGCGGTTTGGTCGCTTAGTTCAAGACGACTTTTATAATAACGTATCTGTGGGTTATTGGCAATGTCATTGGTGGTCTTGAATTCTATTGGAATCGCTGAAAAGTAAGTTGTGTCTAATAAAAAAGGATCCGGTGCAACTTTAAGGTACTGGGCCAGAAGATTTCTGGTTTGTTGTTCATTGTTCCTGGCTTCAATGACAGCGAGTTTGGCGCGCGAAACATCTGCGTTGGCCATCGATGAATCGACTCCTGCATTTAAGCCACTACGTGCTCTTGCCCTCACAGTTTTTTGAATTGAGATTGTTCTTTCGAGATTTGATTGTGCAACGCGAATAAGACGTTGCGCTACTAACAAATTCAGGTAAGCGCTGGAGACTCTTACACTGTGAATGAATTGTTCCTGCGTAAGATCAGCGGAATCACGAAGTACTTGACTTCCCGACATTTTTATTTTCGAGCGTACTCTACCAAACGTAAAAAATTCCCAGTTGGCACTTGCAAGATATAGCGCACCGAAAGCCGCATTCCAACTTTGAGTTGTATAAGGAGGGCCAGCGGAAGCTACTGCCAAACCTCCGCCAGCGCCTGCAATTCCCACGGCACCCAATGGACCAAATTGTCCATTCACAGTACCATAATCTTGCTGAATGGAAGCGATCAAGTTAGGGAGGTATTCATTTTTTGTGTTTTGCAGCAAAGCCGATGAGGCATTGTAATAATTTCGCTTCGCTTGAATAGTTTGATAATTTTTTAATCCGAGGTCGATAGCCGCGGTAAGGTTCAACTTTTCCTGTTGAGCGTTTGTTGAGATGCTCAAGAAGTTGAAAGTAATCAGTGTTAGTACTAGCCGGATGAAATGCTTAGAGTAGGGGGCAATGATCATATTCAGGTTAAAATGCACAGATTGAATGCCTAGAACTTGATTTTATTACTAAAAGTTTGTGGGCACTAATCAAATTAACAAAAAATTAAGAATTCTGATTTTAATAAAAATGCAATTTATTGAGTGTGAGAGTTTATTAACATGATTTTACACAGTTGGCGATCGCTCATGATCTCCTTTTTTTAGCACAAAGATGCAATCGGATGAGAAAAATTAGGAATTAATATAAAAGGAGTAACCTTAAATCAGACTAGGACGTTATAAAATTTGTTTACAGGTTTATAAATACTATCACATATGGAAAGCGCCCCAATTTTCGGGACGCTTTCTGCTTTACGTTGAAAACTCTTAAACCAATTAATACAATGAAAAAACGATTTTCCCTCTCATTACTTTTAATCGCCTTTTTCTGCTCCATTACTTTAATGGCTCAGGAAAAAGAAGACAAATCGAAACGCCCAAGTCCTCCGGCAAAGGCTGAAGGTGTAGCCGATGGAGCCAAGATTGCCATTGACTACAGCAAGCCGTCTGCAAAAGGAAGAAAAATGTTGGGAGGAAACGAACCCTTCGGTAAAGTTTGGCGCACGGGTGCCAATGAAGCCACTACCTTTGAAGTGGATAAAAACGTGAAGATTGAAGGCAAAGAATTAGCGAAGGGAAAATATGCGCTCTTTACTATTCCAGGTGAAAGCGAATGGACAATTATTTTCAATAAGACGGCCAATCAATGGGGAGCCTATGATTACAAAGAAGCTGACGATGCATTGCGGGTAACGGTGAAGCCTGGTAAGACCGATAAGTTTGTGGAGACATTCTCCATTTCTGTAGAGGGAAATAAAGTCGTGCTTCGTTGGGAAAATACCCAAGTGGCATTTGCTGTAAAGGGTTAGATTTTATTTTTTGAATGAATTAGAAGGCCGCCCCAACTTGTCGGGACGGCTTTTTCATTTTCTAGTTTTTCTGAATCATGTGCTTGTGAAATTGTAATTTGCGGATTCGTATCGATGTTATTGTATGGAATCGCCATCAGCAAGCAGACTCAAAGTCATGATAATTTGTCTGGAGATTCCATGTGACCGCAAAAAACAATTATTAATGCATGAATCAACAAGACAAAACCCCTAAAGAACTCGGTTATCATTTTCCTGCTGAATTCGCGCGTCATTCTGCAACTTGGTTGAGCTGGCCACATAAAGAAGAGTCGTGGCCAGGAAAAATCGAAACGATATTTCCTGTCTATGCCCAATTTATAAAACTAGTTGCTGAAGGTGAAAATGTTTGCATCAATGTGGCCGATCAAGCGATGAAACAAAAAGCGATTAGTCACCTCGATAAAGTTGGCGCAGATTTAAAGAACATTCAATTTTTCTTTCATCCAACGAACGATGCCTGGTGCCGTGATCACGGTCCTGCTTTTTTGATTAATGAGAAAGAAAAAAAGAAAATGGTAGTAAAGTGGAACTACAATGCATGGGGTAACAAGTATCCGCCGTTCTACTTAGATAATCAAATCCCGATTTCAATTGCTAAACATTATAAACTACCATGTGCTACTCCAGGCATAGTAATGGAAGGTGGGTCTGTCGACTTTAATGGTAAAGGAACTGTTTTGACCACCACGTCTTGTTTACTTAACCCTAATCGCAACCCACAATTAACCCAAAATCAGATTGAAAAATATCTTATCAATTATTATGGCGTTGAGAATGTGCTTTGGCTCGGCGACGGTATTGTAGGCGATGACACCGATGGACACATTGACGACATTACTCGATTCGTTAATGAAGACACCGTGGTCACTGTGGTGGAAGAAAGGAAAGCCGATGAAAACTACGTACCGTTAAAGGAAAACCTGGAGATGCTAAAAAAAATGAAGTTGGAAAATGGAGAATCCATTCGTATTGTTGAGCTCCCTATGCCTGATCCAATAATTTATCAAGACCAACGCTTGCCTGCCTCTTACGCAAACTTTTATATCGCCAATAACCACGTTGTTGTGCCAACTTTCCGCGATAAAAAAGACGACATTGCTTTGTCTATTCTACAAAATTGTTTTCCAAACAGGAAAGTGGTTGGACTGGATTCAACTGACATTATTTGGGGACTCGGCTCATTTCATTGCCTAAGTCAACAGGAGCCTGAGATAAAGTAAAAGTCAATCTTCACAATCGATTTTAACAAACTAAAAATACCAATTTGCTCCTACGATGAGATTGAAAATTATTATTAGTCTTTTACTCTTCTTTACAGGGGCGTCGGTTGCCTTTTCTCAAGAGATTCTGAACCATAAATTAGATGGCTCCGAACAAAGAAAATCTCTCACCGAGTATTTGCATCAACTGGAAAAAGGGAGTAACAACAAATTCTTTTTCATCGACAAGTGGCTGGATGGAATGAGCTTTGAAAAAGGATATGAAGGAATGAGGCTCGAAGAGGCATTGAAGAAAATTCTGCAAGGCACGGACATTACCTTTACTTCGTTTTATGGTTACGCCGTTGTTTTTGCTAAAGACCCTAACCGGACTTTGGAAAAAATGAGGTTCATTCAATCAATAAAATCAGATAAACGAACCGTTGAGACTAAATCATTGGGCAAAAAGGAAAATTCAAAGCCTGGTGATCTAGTAGAATTAAAAGGTGTTGTAAAGGATGGGAAGACACTCGACCCGCTTGCAGGTGCTGTTGTTCAAGTGAAAGATGTTAAATCGGTGATTACACAAACTGATGGGACTTTTAAAATTCAAATTCCTGCCGGTGAACACTACATTGTTTTTCAATATTCTAACTACGAAGAAAAAATTATTCATCTTAGTGCCTATGAGAGTGGAGATTTTTCCATTGAGCTAATGGAGACTCCTAAAGTTCTGGATGAGGTTGTGATTACGGGGCGTCAGTCAAGCGTAGTAACAAGCAACGTTGGCCAAATAGATATTAAAATGGCTCAACTCAAGAAGTTACCCACATTTCTTGGTGAAGTCGATATACTTAAGCAAATTCAAGTGCTGCCAGGTGTAACATCGGTTGGAGAAATGTCTTCCGGATATAATGTGCGTGGAGGAGGAGTCGATCAAAATCTAATACTTTACGATGGCGTTCAAATATTTAATAACTCACACGTTTTTGGTTTTTTCTCAGCATTTAATTCAGAAGCGATAAAAAGTGCTTCTTTTTTTAAAGGAGGAATTCCGGCTGAATATGGTGGGAGGATATCTTCGGTGATGAATATAATTTCGAAAGAGGGTGATTATAAGAAGTGGTCTGCATCCGGTGGCATTGGTCCGATCTCAACCAGTATTGCAATCAACGGTCCGTTGCAAAAAGATAAGTCATCGCTCTTTGTTTCATTTCGATCTTCCTATTCCGACTGGCTTATTAGAACATTGAAATACCAAAACATTAATAAAAGCTCTGTCTCGTTTTATGATGTCTCGTTGAAGTTCTCTCATAAATTTAGTGAGCGAGATAAATTGACTTTATCGGGATATTCCAGTAAGGATAATTTTGGCCTGCCATCGGATACTACGTTTAAATGGATGAACCGTGTTGCTTCATTGCAGTTTGATCATTCTTTTAATGCGAAAGCGTTCTCCACTTTTACTGTTGGATACGGACAATATGCTTACGATGTAACCGATAAAGCCCCTCACTCTGCCTATGATTTAAAGTACAATATTTCTTATCCCACATTTAAAGCGGATTTTAATTATCAACTAGGCAAACATAAATTAAATACCGGTGTGGGAAGTGTTTGGTATGGGATTTCCCCCGGAACAATTGTAGCTGCATCAGTAGAATCGAATGTAAAACCCCAGACTATTCCGCACGTGCAGTCTGTGGAGAACTCTCTCTTTTTTGAAGATGAGTTTGATGTGAATGAAAATCTGAGGCTCAATGCTGGAGTTCGTTTGTCTTCCTTCAGCTCATTAGGACCTCAAAAAGTTTATTTATATCAGCCTGGGCAGCCATTAAGCAATTCAACGATAATCGATTCAGTTTCTTACCCAAGTGGAAAGGCGGTTAAGAATTATTTTGGCTTTGAACCGCGGCTTTCCATGGTCTACAAGCTTTCTCCGTTTTCATCAATCAAGATTGGCTACAATCGCATTTTTCAATACATCCACTTGATCTCTAATTCTGTTTCGATTACGCCAATTGATATTTGGCAGGCTAGCAATTCTTATTTCAAGCCGCAAATCGGAGATCAATATTCTGCGGGATTTTTCCACTCAACACATAGCGCCACGTATGAATTTTCCGTGGAAGGATTCTATAAGTTCATTAACAATATCCTTGACTTTAAAGATGGATCAAACATTGTTCTCAATCCGAATTTGGAAACTGCTTTACTTAGTGGTGTTGCAAAAGCTTATGGTGTTGAGTTTTCGGCAAAGAAAAACCTAGGTCGACTTCAAGGCTCTCTTAATTATACTTATGCGAGGTCACTTAGAAAAGTGCAAAGCCAATTTCCACAAGAAAGCATCAACAATGGAAATTACTATCCCTCAAACTATGATCAGCCTAATGTAGTGAACCTCACTTGGCGCTATGAGCTGTCGCGAAGATTTTCGTTCACTGGCAACTTCACATATCGCACCGGTCGCCCGATTACATTGCCTTATTCTTATACCATAATTGACAATATTCCAGTCGTCAACTTTTCTGATAGAAATATGGAGCGCATTCCGGACTACCATCGGCTAGACATTGCCTTGGTAATAGAAGGAAATCATAAAAGAAAGAAGATTATCGATGGGTCATGGATTATCTCCTTGTATAATGTCTACGCGAGAAAGAATGTATATTCGGTCTTTTATAAATCAAATGAAAATGGTATTCAGACACCATATCAATTGTCAATTATTGGAACCATCCTTCCCTCGATTTCATACCGTTTTAAGATATGAAATATTCAATGATGGTAATTTCTTGGTTCGTGCATAACCCCTGTAATTTCATATGATTCAAATTGGTAACAACAACAAATTTGTAAATGTACTGCTAAGGGGCTGCTTTTATTTGCTTTTAGGTTCATGCATCACTCCTTATGATTTTTCTTCGACACAATTCGTGGAATCAATAGTTGTGCAAGGTATGATTACCAACCAACCTGGACCGTATCTAGTTAATGTTACAAGATCAATACCCGTAAACAACCAGCTAGAGGATTCTGGAATAATTTCTGGAGTGACTGTGGTGATTAATGATGATCAGGGGAATTCAGAAAATCTGGTTGAAAAAACACCGGGCAATTTTTACACAAGCTCCTTTCAAGGGGTGATTGGTCGTTCATACACAATTACAGTTACTACAAGTGAGGGAAATATCTACCAATCTGCTTCAGAAAAACTTTTGCCCGTAGGCGATATCATAGATTTGCGTTATGAGTTTAAGCAAAATGAACCTGAAAATGCCAACCAACAGATCACGTCCACCAATGGTTTTACTATTTTGATAAACGGTGAAGTTTTACCAGAGCAAGAGGGCAGAATGTGGTGGCGTTGGACTGGTATATACCACATTTTTACCTACCCTTCATTAAGAACCACTCTTGAATCAGGCGCTAAAGGAGCAATTGCCGTTACACCCGCTCCGCGTTCATGTAGTGGTTACAACCTGGTAAAAGGAGTGCTTCATGGACCTAATAGCGAATGCACATGTTGCGATTGTTGGGTAACGGAGTATAACCAAAACGCATTGATCTCTGATCCTAAATTTATTAGCAATGGTCAAATCACGAATTACAATATTGGCTTTATTGAGGCTAATCGCAGAACAATGTATGACAAGTATATATTAGAAGTCGAGCAATTAAGTATTTCACAGGATATCTATAACTTTTGGAAAACCATTAATGTCCAGAAATCAAATGGTAGCAACTTGTTTCAAACTCCACCTCCTAAAACGGGAGGGAATATGACTGCTTTAACACCCAATGCAATTCCAGTAATTGGATATTTTGCAGCTTCTGCCATAAAAAAAGGTTCTTTAGAGCTCAACAAATCTTATGTGCCTTATAATATTTTCCCTATTGATACAATTGCTGACAGCTGCATCGGAGTTTATAAGAACTCAAGCAATAAAAAACCGACATTTTGGTAACCCCATGAAAAGAGTATTCATTCTTGTCTTACTTTTAATTTTAGGAGGCTTTGCTAATCGGGATGAGTTCCTCTCGGTTATCAAAACGAAAATAAATAATTATTACTCGAAATATAACAGGGCCAAACTGGAGCTGTTTTTTAATCAACCTCAGTATATAGCAGGAGACACAGCTCGCTTCAGAATAACTTATGTAAGTGCAAAGGATTTAAAACAAATTCAAGAACGCCAAATTGTTCACATTATTCTATTTGATCAACATGGAAACAAGGTGATTTCACAATGGACATCAGTCAACAATGGGTTCGGCAATTTTGAATGGGTTATACCTAATTCCTTTCCGGAAGGCAATTATAAACTTATCGCCTTTACTGATTGGATGAAGAACCTTGATCCGTCACTTTTTTTTCAGCAAAAGTTCATAGTCTCTGGAAAATATTCCTTAAAAGGAGCCGACCAAAAAGATTCGATAATTTTCAGTCCGGAAGGAGGACACCTGATTGCAAATGTTAACAACAACCTGGCAATTCGGTATAAAGGGACAAAACGAACAACAACAATTATTATTAAGGAAAATGGGAAGGCTTTAGCTTCGCTTGATTTAGTAAAGGATAGCATCACCGTATTTAAAATTGCACCTAAGCCTAATGCAATTTATATGGCTGAAATTCAAGAGAGTGTTGAAATAAAAAGATTTGAATTTCCACGTATTGAATTGAATGGAATTTCCATACAGTTCGAAACTTTACCTGAACTAATGAGGCTTAATCTTCAAAATGTTGGACATTTTAATGACACTGAAAATTACTTTGTTCTCGTGTTGAATAACAACGGGTTGATTTTTCAATCGCAGATAGATTTTGATAATTCTCAAATAGCCACCTTGGAATTTCCCGGTAATCTTCCAAGGGGGATTGCTCAATTGATTCTCATCGATTCTAAATTCGATCTAAAGGCAAGTCGAGTTATTTTTATTGGTGGCTTGAAGAGTCAGAAAGTCAAAATCGATAAAATTCTTGAGTCCTATTCAACCCGGCAACCACTGAATTTTAATCTCAGGTTAGAGAACTCGGAGGGATTTAATGTTCGTGGGGCTTTATCATGCCGAATTATTAATGACGATCTTTTAAAAGATATTGAGTTGGGTCAAACAAACTACCTTACGTTTTACAGTGATATTTCAAACACCTTTAGAATAAACGAATTTTCCGCTTCACAGCTCGCCCTAAACAATTACCTGATTACGCAAACTTGCCCGTGGTTCAATTGGAAGAAAATAGTGGAGGACGATAAGGCACCACCCGTTTTTAAATATCAAGAGTACTTGAATTTTTCTGGCACAGCCACCAATGCAAGAACTGGAAAACCATTAAGAGACTCTACCTTGCTGATGTTTTTCTTGCAAAAAAGCCTGCAAGGCTATGAAACCTATGTTTCATCAAAAGGAAAATTTTCTTTTCCACTATTTTTAAAGATAAGCCGTCCGGATATTTTTTTTTACGCGGCTTCTTTCAGGCGTAATGATGTATTTGATCTGGCAATAAAGATTCACGATCCTGATTCATCTCTTACTTTTTTTGCTGAGCCTTGGTCGGTTGATAAAAATCAGCCTGATCCCTATTCTGTTTATGCAATTCAGAGAAATTCCATTAATTCCTCGTATTCTTTTTTTTCAAACCATATAGCTCGGAATGATTCACTTGATGAACCCAATAAATCAATTGAAGACGAACTAAACGGCGCCGATTTGACGGTAACATTAAGTGATTATTTAATGATGCCTACCATGGCGGAGGTGATCCGTGAAATTCTAAAAGCAGTGGAGTATAGAAAGATTAATGGTCGTGATGTGATTCGTGTTTACACCACCGCAAAAAAGCCCACCAATACCACAGGCCCGTTATATGTGATTGACGGAATGATAACCAAGGATCCTACTAATTTTATTTCGTTGAAACCCAAAGATGTGATATCCATTAAAGTAGTGAAGGACAGCCGAAAGCTTTTCACGTTGGGAAAGTTGGGCGAAAATGGCGTTATCATTGTTAAGACAAGGCTAAAGGAACCAATCGTTAAAGAAGAAAACCTTATTAATCTGACTTGCCTTTGGCCTCAACCCAATACTTATCCTGCAATAAAATCAAACCCACAATTTCCGGATCTTAAGTCGTGCCTATTATGGGTTCCTAAAATTATACTCAAAGCAAACGAACAAGAGTCTTTGCAATTCTACACCACAGATGATTTGGGAAGATTCAAGATTCAGCTTTTTGGATTGACTGAGGACGGTCGCCCGATTTTTTCTGAATACCCCTTTCAGGTAAAGTATACTAGCAATTAGTTTAGTTGGTATACCCCTGAAGGTGTAATGACAAGCTCAAGTTTTATGTCAACGCTGTTAAGATCAGAAATTTCTTTCACCGGATCAAAATAAGAGAGCCCAACCTTTTTGCAATCCTTTCTACAATCTTTTAAAAATCGGTCATAAAACCCTTTGCCATAACCAACGCGGTTTCCTTTGCGATCAAAGGCAAGTAGTGGAACGACTACAAGATCAATCCTATCGGTTGGAGTTATTTCTCCGAATTGAGGTTCAGGAATTTTCCATTTGTTCTCCTTGATTTGATTACTCCCTTCAAAATAAAAATTGATCAATGTGTTATCCTCATTCATCTTAGGAATAGAAATCCTTATGTTCGAAAATTCTTTTGTCAGCCGATCGATGATGAGCCAGGTATTCGGTTCTATTTTTGAAATAATCGGAAGAAAAACGTGAATTGTCTTGATGGTCGACAAATCAAGAGCTGAAAAAAAATTATCGCAAAGGATTTGGCTAAGTTGATTGTGCTCAGTATCTGATAATGTCTTCCTGAGATTCAAGTATTGACTTCGAATTTCTTGTTTGGTCATGACGGACTCAAAATATTAAACCTGAAATCAAAAGGATCAAAGCATTGAAGTAGCTTTTCGATGAATTGAGGATCTTGCTGGTAAAAATTAAGAAAATTGTCGGTGCGTTCTTGTGGACTGCCGTTCGGGAAAAGAAAATCTTTTACCGCCTCCGTTTGGCGAAGTTTGTCGGCTTGTTTTCGCTTTTCGGCCCGCAGCATTTTTTTCTCGATAACTTCAAGGGCTTGGGCCAACCGCTTGGTTTGTGCATCCGCATGCTGATTTAGTGTCGGGTCAATAGCAGAGGCTTGTTCTTTTACTTTTTTGAAAATTGCCTCAGCTTCTTTTAGTTCGTTTCCAAGTGAAAGATTGGCATTGGAGTTCTTAGTAATCCAGTGATTGAACAGGAAATTTTTTTCTTCAAAGAAATCTTTTAATTCTAGTCCTGTCTTTTCAAACTTCCTTTGTACCGGTTCATCCATCACTGCAGCAAAATTTCTCGGCATTAAAATTGGAAAAGGTACTTTGAAATAATCAAACACGCTTTTTAGTTGAAGCCAATAAACTACTTCAGCGGGGCCACCTGCATAAGCAAGGTTCGGAAGAATTATCTCCTGGTAAAGTGGTCTAAGAATAACATTTGGGCTAAATTTCTCTGGCTCGTTTGCAATAAGTACTTCAATTTCTTTAGTGGAAAAATTCAACGCAGTATCTACAACAGCAAAACCATTTTCATTTTGTTCAATACGTTGACGAATATCTTTATCCAAATAAAAGAAATTAATGTCCCGGGCAAATACCTGTGGGTGATAGCCCAGAGCTTCCAACTGCTGATTCTTTTCCTCTACTAGTTTTTTTGAGGTGTGCTCAAACAAATCGTCATGAATTACTTTGGTGAATAATTTTTTTAACTCTCTTTCATCGCCATCAACCACGATGAGCCCTTCCTTTCCGAAAAGCTCATTGACATAGTTGCGGGTAGCCGCAGCCAGAGTTTTGTTTTTTGAATAGGCATTTTTAAAAATAGAAACGTCACCGGGTAGTTCTTCCGCCAGTTTGCTTAAACTCTTTGGATCAAATCGACCTACAGCTCCGATTTGGTCGGTTTTCCAGGAATATTTTTTACTGTGCAACCTAAACGATTTGATTTCATCGTAATCATGATCTTCGCTCGCCATCCAATACACAGGCACAAAATTGAATTCAGGATACTTTGCCTTAAGAGTTTTACAAGTATTAATGACGGTTACGATCTTATAAATGAAATAGAGAGGTCCTGTAAAAATATTTAGTTGATGGCCGGTTGTTACCGTAAAAGTTTTTAAATCAGCAAGTGACTTAATATTTCCTGCAACTTGTTCTGAGATTTTTATTCCTTCGTATTGCCTGTTTAATGTCTTAAATAAAATGTCTCGATTGGCTTGTGGAAAAGAAATTGACTTCTCAGCAATTTGGTCTTTGAAGTTTTGAATTTCAGGAAACCGATGATAGAAATTTTTAAGAGATTCTTTTTGTGAAATGTAATCGAGAAAAAAGGGCGAGAAGGAGCGCGTGTCCGTTAACGCAATTTTGTGCAGCTGCATATCAACAACAAGAAGGTTTGAGGTAAAGCATGAAGCGAATAACGGCTAAGCGGATGGTTTGGTTTAAAAAATTCGAAGATCGGTATTTATAAGTGAAAGCATTTTCGATTTAAGAACTTTTTAACAAAACCTAAATTACATCGGCCATCAAATCAAATTCAGTGGCACTGGTTACTTTGGCGTTTACAAAATCACCCAGTCGAAGGTAATCGGCACTTTTTAAAATCACCTCGTTGTCCACTTCTGGGGAATCAAATTCCGTTCGGCCAATAAACACACCTTCTTCTTTGCGGTCAACTAAGACCTTAAAAGTTTTTCCAACCTTGGCTTGGTTAAGTTCCAACGATATTCCTTGTTGTAATTCCATAAGTTGGTCAACCCGCTCTTGTTTAACTTTAGCAGGAACATCGTCGGCCATGGAATGAGAGTGTGTATTTTCTTCGTGTGAATAGTTAAACACCCCAAGTCTGTCGAAACGAGAATTTTCTACGAAAGTCATCATCTCATCAAAATGATTTTGCGTTTCACCTGGATGGCCGGCAATCAATGTGGTGCGTATAGCAATGCCCGGAACTTTTTCGCGAATGGATTTTATTAGCGTCTCTGTTTTTTCCCTTGTTGTTCCTCTTCGCATGAGTTGCAACATTTCGGTCGAGCCGTGTTGCAAAGGAATGTCGAGGTAGTTGCAAATATTTTTTCGTTCAGCCATTACATCAAGGGCATCCATAGGGAAGCCCGTTGGGAATGCATAGTGAAGACGGATCCATTCAATTCCTTCCACATCAGATAGTTGCTGAAGTAACTCAGCTAAGTTTCTTTTTTTATATAGATCAAGACCATAATAAGTAGAGTCCTGTGCGATGAGGAGCAATTCTTTTGTTCCGTTTTTTGCAAGGTTTTTAGCTTCTAAAACTAATTCTTCCATTGGCCTCGAAATGTGTTTGCCTCGCATCAAAGGAATAGCGCAGAAGGAGCAAGGCCTGTCGCAGCCTTCCGAAATTTTTAAGTAAGCAAAATGACTTGGGTTGGTAAGAATACGTTCGCCAACCAATTCGTGTTTGTAGTTGGCATTGAGCTGTTTCAACAAGCGCGAAAGATCACGTGTACCAAACCATGCATCCACCAATGGAATTTCTTTTTCGAGATCATCTTTATAGCGCTGTGAAAGACAACCTGTAACATAAACCTTTTCGATCAAGCCTTCTTCTTTTGCATCTACATAACGAAGAATGGTATCGATAGATTCCTGCTTGGCATTGTCAATAAAACCGCAGGTATTAATGACTACGATATTGGCGTCATCCTGTTTGGATTCATGTGTGGCATCAATTTGGTTACCCTTTAGCTGAGTGAGCAGCACTTCGCTGTCCACCAGGTTTTTAGAGCAGCCGAGGGTTACAATGTTGACTTTATTTTTACGAAGGCCTTTGGTTTTCAAAACGAAAAAAGTTAAGGGGCAAAATTACGAAAAATTGAAGTAGCCGACAGTTAACGATTATATTTGCGCACGATTATGAAATACGCTGTTCTCATAGTGATTTGCGTGCTTTTTGGAAGCTGCCTTAATGATGGCAATTGCCTCATCACGGCTACTAATAACATGCACATTCAATTTAAAAAGCTAAGTAATTCCAAAGATTCAGCAATTCTTCTCAACACGGTTCAAATTTCTGGTGTTTCTAAAGATTCCATTCCTCCAGTAAATGCCAAAGTAACAGAGATTCTGATCCCAATAGATATCCATGATACTACCACCATTTTTATTTTGCAGCGAACAAACCCAGCTGATTCAACTACACATTACGATACCTTGCAGGTTGGTTACACTGCACAAACCAAAGTCATCGCGAAGGACTGTGGTGCATTTACTTATTACCAAAACCTTAAAGTTTTATCCTCTAACTTGAAAGACTCGCAGATAAAAGCATTTAGCACTTCCTTGCTTACAGACCCAACCCTTTATGTGGCTGGATCTGCCAATTATCAAGCTTATGCTGTCAATTATCAGATTTTTTATTAGTGCTTGCTTAGTTTTTTTTGCCCTCCTATTGCATGGGCAAGAAAAGAAAGCGCCACCCAAACCAAAAAAGGATTACAGACCGACAGGACTTCGCGTGGGTACGGATTTGATCGATATTGGAAAAACGCTTGCAACCAATACGTTTACAGGTTGGGAAATCAATGGTGATGTGGATTTCGCCAATTATTATCTGACTGCGGATTTTGGTACATGGGGGAAAGATATCTTGATAAAGAATGGGGACTACACTAATTCTGGAACTTATTACCGGGTAGGAGTGGACATTAATTTTCTTGGGAAGGATCCTGACAAAAATATGTTTTTCCTTGGCTTTAGAGCAGGGCACTCTGTTTTCAATGAATCGGTAAATTATTATACCAACGTTCCACCGCATCTGTTTTCTCCGTTAGACACCACCTATTCTAATCCCAATGCCTCAGGTAATTGGGGCGAGATAACCACGGGACTTCGGGTAAAAGTCTGGAAAGGACTTTGGTTAGGCTACACGGCTCGAATGAAATTTGCACCAACGGTGACTAGCAACCCAAACTTTGTGACTTACGATATGCCTGGTTATGGCGTTGTTCAAAATACGCTGTGGTGGGGCTTTAACTACCAGGTATTTTGGCGGTTTGCCTGGAGAAAAGACAAAGTTCTTCCTGTAAAAAAATAGCTTAACTCTTCTTGAATAATGAATCAACAAACTCGGTTTTGTTGAACATCTGCAGGTCATCCACTTTTTCTCCTACTCCAATATATTTCACTGGAATTTTAAATTCATCGGAAATACCAATGACCACTCCGCCCTTAGCCGTCCCATCCAGTTTTGTAATGGCGAGGCAAGTGACTTCCGTTGCCTTTGTAAATTCCCTTGCCTGAATTACTGCGTTTTGCCCTGTGCTGCCATCCAGAACCAAAAGCACATCTTGAGGAGCACCTGGCAATACTTTTTCGATGGAACGTTTAATTTTAGAAAGCTCGTTCATCAAGTTGGTTTTGGTGTGCAACCTTCCTGCTGTATCGATGATGATGACATCCGCATCCAATTCAATTCCTTTTTGCACTGCTTCAAATGCCACGGCAGAGGGATCAGTATTCATTCCCTTCGAAATAACAGGAACACCCGTTCGCTCGCCCCACAAGATAAGTTGATCAACTGCTGCTGCACGAAACGTGTCGGCTGCTCCTAAAACCACCTTCTTGCCTTTCTTTTTGAACTGGGCAGAGAGTTTGCCTATGGTTGTTGTTTTCCCAACACCATTTACTCCCACCACCATTAACACGTAAGGCTTTGTATCCGATGGTGTTTCAAAATCGCTTTCAACGGTATTGTTTGCTTCTGAAAGAAGGGCACCCACTTCTTCTTTTAAAATCTTATCTAGTTCACTTGTGCCTACATATTTATCGCGGGCTACACGTTCCTGAATTCGTTTTACAATTTTTAAGGTGGTATCAACGCCTACATCCGATGAAATCAGAATTTCTTCCAGGTTGTCGAGTACTTCATCATCCACAGACGATTTTCCAACCAGTACTTTCCCCAATCTGCCAAAGAAACTCTCCTTGGATTTTTGCAACCCTTGGTCGAGTGACTCTTTCTTTTCATTCCCGAATAATCCTGAGAGAAGCGACATTTCAGATTTTAATTTTGGTTCATCCGTCTAACTGATTGGAACGGTCTGACGGGTCTCGGTGTAAACAAAAAAGCCCCTTGCGGGGACTTTCAATTATTTAAGCTCTAAAGGATTAACCTTTTTTAGCCAAGGTTTCTTTCACGAGGTCAGAAGCAACAATTTCTTCTTTGAAGATGTATGCGCCTGTTTTTTCTGACTTCACAGCACGGATCACTTTTGCATAGTTCTTGCCGTCTGTTTTCTTAAGCGATGCAACTACTTTCTTTGCCATTGTTTCGTTATTAGTTAATGGTTATTCGTTATTCGTTGATTGGTTATCCAGTTAAGCCATTACTTTTAACTTTCAACCTTTCACTTTTAACTTTACTTAATTTCTTTGTGAAGGGTCATTTTTTTCATCACCGGATTGTATTTTTTCAATTCAATACGCTCGGTAGTGTTTTTCCTGTTTTTGGTGGTGATGTAGCGGCTCATGCCGGGCAGCCCGCTGTTTTTATGCTCGGTGCACTCCAAAATCACCTGAATGCGGTTTCCTTTCTTTGCCATGGTTCTTTAAAATTTAGATAGTGGCGGTCAGTGTTCCCTTTTGGCGCGCTTCTTTCAGCACGGCACTGATGCCTTTTAAGTTGATAGTCTTGATCACTTTGCTGGATACTTTCAGCGTAACCCACTTGTTTTCTTCCACCACAAAAAACCTTTTTGTGTGCAGATTGGGGTAAAACCTGCGTTTTGACTTGTTGTTGGCGTGCGATACTTTGTTGCCAACCTGCGGCCTTTTGCCTGAAACTTCACAAACCCTTGCCATAAAAATCGTTTTAAATGAGTCTTTTCCTTAAAAAGGGAGTGCAAATATCGGGAAAACAAGGAATTATACAAACTGCCATTTGAATATCTTTTTGCCTGATCACACCCTTGCTCCTGCGGGTGCCACTTCTATCGCTGGCGGAAATCTTTTCCCGGTTCATGTCCCACCGAAACTGGAGTGACTCATGAAGACACAAGCCAGGCTGAGAATTATAATTTTTACTATTGACCGTTGACCGCAGACTGTTGACTGTGGACTTTTTCCTGTATTTTTGCGCTGGCATGCAGAAAAAACTGATCCTCGACTCGAAACAACTCGACATCACCCTCAGCCGCCTTTGCCAACAATTAATCGAAAACCACTCTAATTTTAGCAACTGCGTTCTTTTAGGGCTGCAGCCAAGAGGTATTTTTTTAGCAGAATTAATTCATCAGCGACTTAAGTCACTAAAAATCAACGTTCCCTTGGGATACCTTGATGCCACGTTTCATCGCGATGACTTTCGCAGACGCGATACACCAGTTAAAGCCAGCGAAAACCGAGTTCCATTTGCCATAGAAGGAAAAAATGTAGTGCTGATTGATGATGTTCTTTTTACAGGAAGAACAGTGCGAGCTGCATTGGATGCGATGATTTCCTTTGGTCGACCTGCTAAAGTGGAATTGCTTGTACTTGTCGATCGCAAAGCGACCCGCGACCTACCCATTGCTGCCGATTATGTAGGAAAACATGTGGACACCCACGATACTCAAAAGGTGCTGGTGGAACTGGAGGCAAAGGGAAACAAACAAAATAAAATCTGGCTAATCAACAAGGAATAGAAATGTCAAAACTAAGTCAGCGACATCTGCTCGGAATCAAAGACATCACCCGCGAGGACATTGAACTTATTTTTGAAACAGCTGATAATTTTAAAGACGTCATTAATCGTCCTATAAAAAAAGTCCCTTCACTTCGCGATGTCACTATTGCGAATGTGTTTTTTGAAAACTCAACAAGGACAAGATTATCTTTTGAACTGGCCGAAAAAAGACTGTCAGCCGATGTTGTGAACTTCTCTGCCTCCGGAAGCAGTGTAAAAAAAGGAGAAACACTTCTCGATACCGTCAACAATATTTTGGCCATGAAAGTGGATATGGTGGTGATGCGCCATGCAAGCGCCGGTGCACCTCATTTTTTATCCAAGCATATCAAGGCCAATATTGTCAACGCAGGCGATGGTACTCATGAACATCCAACACAAGCTTTGTTAGATGGATTTTCTATCCGCGAAAAATTGGGAAGCGTGGAGGGAAAAAAGATTGCTATCATCGGAGATATTTTGCATTCGCGTGTTGCACTGTCGAATATTTTTGCGCTCAAAAAATTAGGTGCCGAAGTAATGGTGTGCGGCCCACCAACATTACTACCAAAATTTATTTCAACATTGGGTGTGCAAGTAGAGCTTGAAGTGAAAAAAGCTCTCGACTGGTGTGATGTTGCCAATGTTTTGCGAATTCAATTGGAACGTCAACAACTTAAATACTTCCCGTCTCTTCGCGAATACACTTTGTATTATGGCATCAACAAAAAAATGCTGGACGATCTAAAAAAGAAAATTGTATTAATGCATCCAGGGCCGATCAATAGGGGAGTGGAGTTGACCAGCGATGCGGCGGATTCACATCACTCGATTATTTTGGATCAAGTGGAAAATGGTGTAGCTGTAAGAATGGCCGTTCTGTATTTACTCGCTGGAGCCGCTTGACAAAATCATTTTATACATTTGGCGACTTTGATCATTCAAATACCTATCCTTCATGAATAATGTTCTAAAGAGAATTGTATTGGTTCTGTCAGTATCCGCCTTTCTCTCAAGTTGCGCCACGATTTGTGGTGGGTCAAAATACTATGCACAGGTTTTAGTGCCTAACAATCCAAATGCCCAGGTCATTTACCAAAATGAAGTGAGGGGAACAGGCGGCGCCTTCATTATGATGAAGAGGAAGAACGCGAATAAGTTCTCGTTCACGATTAGAGGTAAAGGATGCGAGCCTCAAACCTACAACTACACCAAGAGGACTTTGAGGGGTTGGGCCATGGCAGGAACTCTGATCACATGGACCGGTCTTGTTAGTGGTATTTATATTCCGTGGGGCCTTGGTGTGGATCTGGCAACAGGAGCATTGTGGAAGCCTAATGTTGCCGAGGGTGGAGTAGTAAAAGTCGACTCCAAAAATTTCAAGTACGTTGTCAATTACTCAGGATGTCCTGTTAAAAATGAAGATGATATTGTAACGGACGCAAAGGTGGACATCGTGTACTTGAAAAATGGAAGTATCATTAAAGGTACATTGATGGAACCAGACTCGCCATCACAAATCAAAATCCTGATGAAGGACGGAAGCATCTTTGTGTTCAAACTAGATGAAGTACTAAAAGTTGAATAGTGAACAACGTCCAGTGACTGGGAGGTCTAAATTAAGATTACTTTTTTACTAGTTGCTTCAGCGCAATCTCAAAAGATGTTTGGGCAATTTTTGTTTTAGAAGGATTTACCTTCTTTGTTTTTTCTAATGCTTTTCGAATTGTATTTGAAATATCGTTGAAGATTGCCGAATCTTCCATGGCTGCTTCACTTTCCATAAAATAAGCAAATACACGAGCCATTCCGCAATTGGCAATAAAGTCGGGAATGATAGAAATTTTTTCATCAGCGTCAAGACCAGTTGGCCCAAAGAAAATTTCAGGATCTGCAAAGGGCACATTCGCACCGCATGAAAAAACTTCCACGCCTGACCCAATCATTTTGCCGACTTGTTGTTTAGTCACTAAACGAGATGCCGCCGCTGGAATAAAAATTTCAAAATTCAGATTCCATATTTTTTGATTCACGATGTCAAATGAAAGTAAATCGTCTGTCACTAACCGGTTACCATCGCGGTCTATCACTAATCTGCATATTTCCTCGTGGGAGAACCCTGCTTGATTGATCAGTCCACCTTCACGTGTTAAAATACCCACTACTTTCACACCCATCTGACTCAAATAAAATCCAGCAGCAGCGCCTACGTTTCCCCAACCTTGTACTACCACGCGTTTGCCTTTCAGACTTCCATCCCACAATTCATAATAGTGCCGCACGGCCTGAGCAACTCCATAACCTGTGCACATATCGGCAACGGTATATTTTTTTTCTAACGAAGGCGTGAATAATTTATCTTCAATGACTTTTACAACTCCTTGCCGAAGCTGGCCAATGCGGTTTACTTTATGTGGCTCGGTGGGTTTAAAGTGCCCGGTGAAAACTCCTTCCTGCGGATGCCAGATGCCAACGTCTTCGGTATGCGGAATCACTTCATGGATTTCATCAACGTTGAGATCACCACCTGTTCCATAATAATATTTTAATAGTGGCATAACCGCCAAATACCAGCGATGCAACACGCCCGCTTTTTGTGGATCGTTAGGGTCAAAATTGATTCCTGATTTTGCACCACCAATGGGTGGCCCTGACACGGTAAACTTTACCTCCATCGTTTTGGCCAGTGACTCCACTTCACGTTTGTCGAGGCCCTTGCGCATACGCGTGCCACCACCGGCTGCACCACCACGCAAAGAGTTGATCACCACCCAACCTTCGGCTTCAGTCTCAGAATCCTTCCATTCAAAAACAATTTCAGGACGCTTATTTTCAAATTTTTGTAAAAGATCTTTCATGTGCTGTAATAAAAATTCAGGCAAATCTACCCTATTAAAACGCCTGAACAAGAATTGTATGAAGCCCCCGTCACACTTTTTAAGACGTTGTTTTCACCTTGTAATCGGAGCACTCCCAGAAATGCAAAGACCAGAGCTTCTTTGAAATTGATAATAGTTTTTGATGGAATTATGACTTTTGTTTTGGCGGGGAGTTTGCTTCCAATTAACTCAATTAAAAAACTATTGAGCGCTCCACCTCCTGTTGTCAACAATTTCATTTTCTTATTAGAAGTCGGAATAGAACTTGCTATTTCTGAAGCTATCGACTCACAAGCAGTTCGCAGTCGATCATTTAATGGAATGGATTTATTATCGAATAACGATTGGAACTCTTTTTCAAAACCTTCGCGACCCAGGGATGGTTTTTTCTTTCCATTCGAGTGATAAATTTTTTCAAGTGAATTTAATAGCTTCTGATTGATGGAACCTTTGCTCGCGAGCATTCCATTTTTATCAAAGTCTTTTCCAGCCTTCGCGGAAAGATAATTCAAGATCATATTGCAGAAACAGATATCAAACGCTTTTCTTTTGCCATTTACTTCCATGGATAAATTAGCGATTCCACCAAGGTTTAAACAAATGTCAAAATCAGAGAAAAGATGTTTGTCGCCTATTGGCACAAGAGGAGCTCCTTCTCCTCCAAGGGCGACATCAAGGCTGCGAAAATCAAATGCAATAGGCAATCCAATTGCTGCATGCATGGCATTGCCATCGCCTAACTGAAAAGTAAATTTTTTACGCGGTTGATGAAAAATGGTGTGACCGTGAGAGGCGATCAGATCGATTTTTTTTATTTTTTTCTGTTTGATAAATTGATTGCACTGTTGTCCTAAGAACTTTCCATACTGAGAATTCAAAACCAAAAGATCTTCACCCGAAAGTAAATGAGCTGAGGAAAGTTTGCTTCTCCATTCTTTAGGATAAGAGAAAGTCTGTGAGGTTTGTATTGAAAACTGCCAATGCTTCTTTTTCAGGATGAATTTACTATAAGCGAAATCAACACCATCCAATGAAGTGCCTGACATGATGCCGATAACTTTATATTTACGTACTTTTTTATCTTTCATTGGTACAATATTTTATCTTTCATTGGTACAATAATTGAAGATTGCGAAAGTAATCATTGAATACAGGATTAACACATGAAGTGAGCTAGGATCTATTATCACGTAGAGGGAATGATAATAAAAATGGCGAATTCCATGTGTCTACTTAAGACATCATTAGCACATGAATTTGGTAATAGACAGTGGTAATACACGCTTTAAAGCGGCTACTTTCACGGGTACACACCTTGAAAAAAAACACTCTTTTCTAAATAAGGAAGAACTAAAAGACTTTTTAAATCATCACACCTTCGATAATACCATTGTCAGTTCTGTAAGTTTGGATGGCAATGAGATATTAAGTTGGATAAAAACATCGCGAAATTTTTTATTAACTCACTTGCTTCCCCTTCCCATTCAAATAAAATACAAAACCCCCAAAACGCTTGGTGTCGATCGGATTGCTGCCGTTTGTGGAGCCATCGATATTTTTCCGAACAAGGACTCACTCGTTATTGATGCTGGCACGGCCATTACCTACGATTTCGTTGATAGACAAGGAAATTATGAAGGAGGCGCTATATCGCCAGGCATTGAAATGCGATTTGAAGCGCTACACACTTTTACAGAACGTTTGCCGCTAGTCACAAAAACAGGTGATTTGCCGCTGATTGGAAGCAGTACTGAGACCTGCATAAGAAGTGGAGTTTTGAATGGAGCAATAGCTGAGATGGAAGGGATTATTATTAATTATAAACAGCTGTACCCCGATCTGGGTGTTGTTTTGTGCGGGGGCGACAGTTTATTTTTTGAAAACAAACTGAAACCTACCATATTTGCAGCCCCCGATCTCGTGTTGAGCGGTTTGAACAGGATTTTGCTTCATAATGCAGTATTGTAAAAAGATTTTCCTAATTCTTCTGTTTTTCTTGGTTACGGCGGTTGCAGCCGATGCACAAGTTGCGTCTAGCCCATTTTCAAAATTTGGAATTGGCGACCTAACTGGCACAGGCATTGCTCAGAGCCAGGGCATGGGCGGTATTGGCATAAGCAATCCTAGTATGTGGTATTTGAATAACCTGAATCCAGCATTGTTGGTATTTAATCGCGTAACCGTGTTCCAGGCGGGGATGCAGTATGAAAAAATAACTGAATCCGATGGCACGAATTCACAAAAATTTGCCAGTGGCAATTTGAATTATCTGGCGATCGCGTTTCCTGTGAAGCTGACTAAATGGACCACTTCAATTGGGTTAATGCCTTACTCTAATGTCAACTACAAATTATCATTTGTTGACTATGCTATTGGAAGTTCAGTGCCAATCAACCGATTAGAATCTGGAAGTGGAGGAGTCAACCAGTTTTATTGGTCGAACGGGGTAGCCATAAATAAATTTTTATCTGTTGGAGTTAAGGCCTCTTACCTGTTCGGTTCAATCGTCACACAAGAATCCAACATCTTCAGTTCTTCATCAGTAGGTACTTACGCCTCTGTTTATGTGAGAGACTATTTCAATGGGCTCAATTTGCAAGGAGGACTTTCATTTCATAAGGATTCCTTATTCCATAAAAATTATCGGTTCAACATTGGTTTAGTATACAATGCCAACACAGACCTGCATAACCAGCACACTGTTCGATATGAATTGAAAAGTACTTCGGGCCCTACAATCGATTCGTCAACAGTTGTTAAAAATAATCCTAGTAAGACTTTTATACCTCAAAATTTTGGTGTCGGAATGTCTTTTGGTAAAATCGATAAATGGACAATAGGAGGTGATTTTACTTATAATGATTTTAGGCAGTTTAACGGATTCCCCAATTCAATTGGAATTCCAACAGTTGGATATAAATCGTCAATAGGAATGGAAATCACGCCCGATGCTTACGATTATACCAATTATTTGAATCGGATAACTTACCGGGTTGGCGGGAGTGTTGAGAGATTGCCCTATCTGGTTAATGGAAATCCTCTGCAAGATGTGGCGGGAACATTCGGGTTTTCTCTACCTGTTGGTCAGGCTTCTACCGTTGATTTAGGTATTAAAATTGGAAAAAGAGGTGTACTTCCTCAAAGTTCTATTGAAGAAAACTATTTTAGGGTGTATTTTGGAGTCACTTTTAATGATAAATGGTTTAATAAGAGAAAATTTGATTAAAATTTTAACCTATGCAGAGTAAAAATGTATTCTTTGGTCTGGCTCTTATCATGAGCTCGTTTGGTGCAGCGGCACAGTGCAATGATTACAAATGGCCCCAGGACCAGGCCAAGGCAGCGAAATATGTGGAAGTATATGAAGCGGCCTATAAAGATCAAAACTACAAAGGCGCAACTGCCGGCATTCAATGGATGATTAACAATGCGCCACAGTGGCATACAAAACTCTATGTAAGTGCCGCCGATACTTATGACAAGTTAGCAAGCCAAGAACTTGATCCATCTACAAAGCAGAAGTATGTTGATTCATTAATGTTGATTTATGATTTGCGAATTAAGAATTGCGGTGAGGAAGAGAATGTACTTAACCGAAAGGCTTTTTCAGCGTATAAGTATAACGGCCAAAACAAAGCAAAGATCGCGGAAGTATTGGCTATTTTTGATAAGACTTATGAAATCAGCGGGAATAATGTCCTTGATAATAACTTGGATTCCTACATGAGCGTCATAAAGAATAGTGCTGAGATGCTCAAAAATTTAAGTGAAGATCAGATCATGCAGCGCTACAATAACCTGATGAGCATTATCGAAGTTAAGGTGAAGAAGGCGCAAGAACAGAACAAGGCAAACTTGGTTGAAGGTTATAAGAAGGTAACGGAGAAGATCGATACCAAATTCATAAAAGTTGCAAAAGATTTGTGTACCAAGAATGTTCAAGACAAAAATTTTGATAAGGTAACTCCACTTTTAAGTCAAATTGAAACAAAGTCATCCACGCCAGCAGATAAAGCTTGGATCAATCTTTTGAAAGGAGACATTGAATTTCAAAAAGGAAATAAACCAGGAGCGCGTGATTTGTATAAGCAAGCGTTGGTAGTTGATCCAGTAGGTAAGGATGCCTATAACAAATTGGGCGACCTCTATTCGTCTGCTGCTGGGGAATGTTCAAAAACCCCCGGATCAGCTGAAGAGAAATTAGTTTATATCGCTGCTTATCAGCAATACTTTAAGGCAGCGAATGTTGAAAAGTGTCAGCAGACTCTGACGAAATACCCAACACTAGCCGAACTGCAGAAGGCTAACATGAAACAGGGTGAGGTGAAAAAATTAGCTTGCTGGATTGATGAGAGTGTAACGGTCAAAGCAAAGAAAGAGTAAAATATATAGCACGAAAGTTGCAAGAAGGCTGGCTGATGGTCAGCCTTCTTTGTTTATATTCAAATGATGATTTCAGAAAGCCTACGACTCGTTTCTAATTTAAAGCTGTGCCTTCCGCTCGTCTTTCTTTTTTCCTGTACCTCAAAAGAAAAACCTAAGCCGATCATTTATGATGGCCCATTGCGCCGGGCGGAGAATATTACCATGCACTATGCCGAAAAGGAAAAAGTAAAAGTGATTTTGCAAGCAAAAAAAGCAGATGAATTTCAAACGGGCGATCGCGAATTCCCGGAAGGCATTTACCTGGAGTTTTATGACGAAACAGGAAAAATTACCTCTACACTCAAAGCCAATACGGCCTACTACTTCAAACAGGAAAATAAATGGCGTGGCCGGGGTGATGTAATCGTAGTCAATCTGGAAAAACAACAACAACTGAATACCGAAGAGCTGTTCTGGATGCCGGTTACAAAAAAAATATACACCGATAAATTCGTAACGATTACTGACCATGAAGATGTTATTTACGGAACGCATCTCAGGGCCAATCAGGATTTGTCTAATTATTCTCTGAAAGAAACAACGGGTGAAGTGGAGGTAAAAGACTAGTCGGCTTCAATTGGCCGAATCCTATTATCTTTGCCGTTTAGGAATAAAATTAATAGATGAAATTAAGTAATGTGCTGCTCTTCTCATTAGCAGTAGTATTTATTATAATCGGTATATATGAAATGATGGCTCTGGGTGTTGGTAATGGCTACTGGGCGGTCATGCTGTCGGTGGTTTTCTTTTTTTTATACCTCTACCGCAAGAAGAAATAACTCATGGACACCGGCCTTTTACCCTACATCTTTGCATCTCTTGTATTCTCCTTTTTCTTTTCGGGGATAGAAATCGCTTTTTTATCGTCCAACAAATTACAAATTGAATTGCAAGGCAAACGGGGCCAAACGTGGGGCATCATTATGTCCAAGTTTTTAAAAAATCCATCTGCGTTTATTGGCACCACCCTTATCGGAAATACGGTAGCCCTTGTTTTGTTTGGAATTTTCATGGCTCAGTTAATTGATCCGCTATTGGATGTTTTACCTGAGCGTTTGAATGACGAGGTAATTCATTTATTGATTGAAACTGTAATCTCAACCTTGTTTATTCTTTTTACGGCAGAATATCTTCCTAAGAGTTTGTTCCTCATCAATCCGAATTTAGTATTGGCCGCCTTAGCTGTTCCATTCAATTTTTTTTATTACCTACTTTATCCCTTGACTTTCTCCATTGTTGGGCTCTCTAAGTTTGTTATCACGAAAGTATTAGGCATTCCGTATTCCGAGGAGAAGCCTGTATTCGGATTGATCGATCTTAACAACTACCTCAAGAACATGATGAAAGTGAGTCATGAGGACGAAGATATTGAACTCGACAAAAAAATATTTCACAACGCACTCGAATTTAAGACGGTTAGAGTCCGTGACTGTATGATACCACGCATGGAAATAACAGCCGTGGGTGTTGATGAAGGCATTACTAAAGTAAAAGAAGCATTTGTAGAAAGTGGCCACTCTAAAATTTTGGTTTATCGTGAAACCATTGACGATATGATTGGGTATTGTCATTCGGCTGCGTTATTCAAAAAACCAAAACGCATCGAAGATATTATCACCCCAATCATCGTTACACAAGAGACAACCATGGCTAACGATTTGATGGTGCAATTGATCAAGGAGCGAAAAAGCGTGGCGGTAGTAGTCGATGAATTTGGAGGTACTTCCGGTATCGTGAGCATGGAAGATTTGATTGAAGAGATTTTTGGTGAGATTGAAGACGAGCACGACAATGATGATTTAGTGGAACAGAAGATTGATGAAAAGACCTTTTTGTTTAGCGCCCGTCTTGAGGTGGATTACCTCAACGAAAATTTTGGACTAAATCTGCCTACGGGTGAATATGAAACACTGGCGGGATTGATTTTGGCCTATACCGAAGACTTCCCCAAACAGGGTGAGTCGATCACGATTTCACCCTTCACATTCATCATCCAAAAAACGGATAAAAAACGGATCGATACCGTGAAAGTGATTTGGGATAAGGACAATTGATTAGGCTAGGGTTTCTTCAACTTATAACTGCCTGACAGGCAACTGGTTTATAAATCACCAATCGCTTTGGCGAATACTAATATCCGTTTAAATTTGCACTCCTTTTTTCGGGTAATCCGGATGGGGCGGGTTGACCCCGGTTTTTTCAAAAACAGAAAATCAGCATAAACTAATTTTTTAAATAGATACTGAATTATGGCATTAATCGGCACGCTCAGAACGAAGATGACGAAGTTTGTAGTAGGCTTTGTAGCTCTTGCAATGGGAGCATTCATAGTAGGAAGTGATTTATTTGGCAGTGGGCCGAGATCAATTTTTGGAGGGAACCAAAATAACATTGGCGAGATTGCCGGCACGAGCATTTCTCGTGATGAATACCAAAATGCGGTTCAAGAACGGGAAAGTAACTATGCGCTTTCCTATAACAGGCAGCCGGGCGAGCGGGAGAGACCAACCCTTCAAAGCCAAGCCTGGGAGTTGTTAATCCTAAAATATGCTATCCGGGGCCAGATCGAAAAGGCTGGAGTTAAAGTAACTACCGATGAAATTTGGGATATGGTGCAAGGCAAGAATATTGACCCTAATGTAAAGCAATCCTTCAGTGATTCGGCAGGTAACTTTGACAGAAACAGGGTGATTCAATTTCTTAATAATTTTAATTCCCCACCTCCTACTAATCAGCAGATGTATGCACAATGGGCTGAAAGCAAATACCGTTGGGATATGTTTAAGAAGGATCTAGCATTGGGCCGTGAGCGTGTGAAGTATGAAAACTTGCTCATCAAGACAAATTATGTCACCACGGCCGAAGGTGAGCGCGAGTACCACAACCAAAATGATGTTGCTGAAGTGAAGTTGCTGTTCGTGCCTTACTTTGCCATGAGCGACTCGTCAGTAAAAATTTCTGACAGCGATCTCAAGGAATACTACGACAAATTCAAAGAAAAATACAAGGCAAAGTTTACAAGAAGTTTGAGCTATGTGACCTTTCCTGTAATTGCTTCTGCAGAAGACTCTGCTAAAATTAAAAGCGAATCCGAAAAGATTGCTTCTGATTTTAAAACCGTTGCTGATGACTCTCTTTTTGCTGCAACCAATACTGAAGGGCAAGATCCATATAAGAAGTATACGATGGCAACTCTGCCTCCTACATTAACGAAAGATAAGCTGGTAACAGGAAATGTTATTGGTCCTTTTTTAAGTGAAGGAAATTACAAAATTACGAAAGTAGTGAAGGCGGGTACCGACACAACCTACACGGCTAAAGCATCACATATCCTGATTCGTTGGGATGATGAAACTCCTGCGAAGAAAAAAATCGCAAAGGACAAGGCACTGAAGATTTTAAAAGAAATAAAGGCCGGCGCAGACTTTGCAGCCAAGGCACGTGAGTTTGGTACTGACGGCACTTCTTCTCGTGGTGGCGACTTAGGCTACTTCACTTCAGGCCAAATGGTGAAACCTTTTCAAACAGCAGTGTTTAATGCTAAGAAGACCGGATTGTTGTCTGATGTGGTGGAAACTCAGTTTGGTTACCACATCATTGATGTTACATCGTTAAAAGACAATTCCGCTTATACCATTGCCACAGTTGAATTGAAAGTTGTGCCCAGCGACGATACGCACAATGCTGCGTTCCTTAAAGCACAGAATTTTGCAGCAGGACTTTCTGGTGTTCCAGCATTCAAGGAAAAGGCAGGAAAAGAAAACTTGAATGTATTGGAAGCTAAGGATCTGAGTACAAATGATCAACGTGTAGGAAACCTTGGAGATGCCCGCAAAGTAGTGACGTGGCTCTTCCGCGATGGATCGGAAGGAAAAGTTTCTGAAGTATTTGATCTTGACGATAACTACATCGTGGCAATTATGACGGGTGAAACCGAAGAAGGCTACCGTTCTCTCGATCAAGTGAAAGAAGAAATCACTCCAGCAGTTCGCAACATCCTTAAAGGAAGAAAAATCATCGAAAAACTAAATGCACAGAAGGGCACATTGGACGAGATTGCCAAGGCGTTCGGCGCGGATGCTCAGGTAAATTCTTCCAGCGATTTGAAATTGAACTCAAATACATTGCCAAGTGCAGGGTTAGATCCAACTGGTGTTGGTAGAACATTTTCTCTAGAGAACGGAAAGAGGTCGGCACCCTTCGCAGGTGAAAATGGTGTGATTGTTTTAGAACTTCAAAATAAAACCACCGCCCCTGAAGTTGGCGACTATGCAATGTTTAAGAGCGAGTTGTTGAAAAACATTAACAATAAATCAGGTCTTAATATTGCCGAAGCGATAAAGGACGGATCGAACATCAAAGACAAGAGGTACAAGTTTTATTAACTGATAATATGGAAAAGTCGCCCCGATTGAAGCGGGGCGACTTTTTTATTTTCTAAAAGATATATGGAACCCAACTGGGCCGATTCACTACGAGAAAAACTGGATGAGCATTACATCTGGCCTTCGTTGTATACGTTCAAATTTATTGTACCTAAGGAAAAAGTGGAGGACGTGAAAAAACTTTTCCCAAAACATGAATCCACAGAGAAAATATCCAAAAACGGAAACTACATCAGTGTGACACTTCAAATGATGATGCCTGGTAGTGAGGAAGTAATTGAAGTATATAATTTAGCTTCAGAAGTAGAAGGTCTTATCGCACTGTAGCGCCACTTCCTTTTTGTTTCCATTTAGTTTACCTTTCTATCTCAACCCCAAGATCATGGAATGGACAGAACAAAACAATCGCCTGAAGAAAACTTTCAAGTTCAAAGATTTTTCAGAGGCTTTCGCATTTATGGCCCGCGTGGCTTTGCAAGCCGAAAAAATGGATCATCACCCCTATTGGACTAATATTTATAATACCGTAAATATTGAACTTTCCACGCATGATGCCGGTGACATTGTTACTGAAAAAGATAAAAAGCTGGCTAAGGCGATAGATCAAATGGTTTGATGGAGAAAGAAAAAGTGTCGCTTTATGTTGTGCCAACACCCATTGGCAATCTTGGTGATATTACGTTACGCGCATTGGAGATTTTGAAATCGATAGATTCAATTCTTGCTGAAGACACACGCACTTCTGGATTTCTTTTAAAGCATTATCAAATATCTAAGCCGCTGCAAAGCTTTCATATTTTCAACGAGCACAAAGCATTGCAATCGGTTATTCAAAAATTGAAAGACGGAGAAACCATGGCTCTGGTGAGTGATGCCGGTACTCCCGGTATTTCTGATCCTGGTTTTTTATTGATCCGTGAATGTTTGAAACATAATCTGAAAATTGAATGTTTGCCAGGAGCAACTGCCTTTGTTCCTGCCTTGGTGAAATCAGGATTCCCAACGGATCGTTTTGTGTTTGAGGGATTCTTGCCACATAAAAAAGGCAGGCAAACGTTATTAAAAGAATTAGCCGAAGAGGAACGGACAATTATTTTATACGAATCACCACACCGCTTGGTGAAAACACTGGAGCAAATGATGGAGTTTTTTGGGGGCGATCGGGTGGTATCAGTTTCACGAGAATTGACCAAAATTCATGAGGAGACATTTACAGGAACGGTCGCAGATGTATTAACTCATTTTCAGAAAAAGGAGGTAAAAGGTGAGATTGTGATGGTCGTGAGTGGAAAGGATAGAGGCCGAATGAAAGAAGAATGAGATAGTTTAAATAATTTAACATCTAATTCAAAACTAAAAACGTTTAACTTGACATTATTCCAAAGGCATTGAGATGGATTTAATCAAGATAGAAAAAGCGGTCATAGATTTGTGTTATGAGGTGGCACACTTCATTCGTCAAGAGAGTTCACATTTTGACCGAGCAAGAATTGAACAGAAAGGTTCATTTAGCAATTTAGTGTCATACGTTGACAAAGAATCGGAAAAAAAAATTGTTAATGCACTAAAAAAAATTATTCCTGGTGCGGGTTTTCTCGCGGAAGAGGGAACTGATTCGAAGAGTGAAAACGAATACCAATGGATCATCGACCCATTGGATGGGACTACTAACTTTTTGCATGGCTTACCAATTTTTGCCATCAGCATCGCACTAAGAAGGAATGACAAAGTAGTGCTGGGAGTGGTTCACGAAGTAACACACAGTGAATGCTTCCATGCTGTTGAAAACGATAAGGCCTATTGCAACCAAAACGAAATACGAGTTTCTCCAATCTTACACCTTAATGAAAGCCTTTTAGCTACAGGCTTTCCTTATTATCACAGCGACAAGAAGGACATTTACCTCGACATCATCAAAACGTTTTTGGAAGGCACCCATGGCATTCGAAGGCTCGGCAGTGCAGCAATTGACCTTGCCTATGTTGCCGCCGGCAGGCTTGAAGGTTTTTTTGAATACGATCTGAAACCCTGGGACGTAGCCGGTGGTGCTTTCATCTTACAGCAAGCGGGAGGAAAAGTGACGGACTTCAAAGGCGGCAATAATTTTTTATTTGGTGGAGAACTATGCGCAGCGGGCGGCATTCATTCCGAAATGTTGAAAGTGATTGAAGATCGGTGGTGGAAATGAGTCTTGATTCTAGTCACTGGATTCTAGGAATTAGGGGCCAGAACCAATGACACACGATTTACAGTTAAATCATTTCAAGTTCTCAGATGAATACGGCTTCAATTCAAGAAATTAAAAAAGAACTTCGCACACTTGATGCCGACTCATTGCAAGAGTTGTGCATGCGGCTTACTAAATACAAAAAGGAAAACAAGGAGTTGCTCAACTACTTGCTCTTCGAAGCACACAACGAACAAGCTTATATTGAAAATGTAAAAGAAGAATTAAACGAGCTTTTCAATACTGTGCCGTCTTCTAATGTTTACTTTGTCAAAAAATCACTTCGGAAAATATTGCGATTTGCCAACCGACAAATCAAATATTCAGGCATCAAGCAAACGGAATTGGAGGTCCGCATTTTCTTCTGCACTAAAATGAAAGAAGCAAAAATCCCACGTCAGTCAGGTACTGTGCTTTTCAATCTCTACCAGCAACAACTCAAAAAAATTGAAAGTGCTTTCGCTAAATTGCCGGAAGATATTCGAGCTGATTACGAACGCGAGCTGAAATTCATCCTAAATTAAAATGCCGGAAACACAACCCAACAATCCATTGCACGGCAAGACACTAGAGGCGATTTTAGTTTTTTTAGTCAATCGCTATGGTTGGGAGGACTTGGGTGAGATCATTAACATCAATTGCTTCCGCTTTGATCCAAGCATCAAATCAAGTCTAACTTTTCTTAGAAAAACTCCATGGGCTCGGAAGAAAGTGGAGGATCTTTACCTGGCATCCTTGTAATTCTTCCAAATCAAACCTCATGGTTTCAAATTCCAGAATCTAGTATGCAGTATCTAAGCTTACTTCGGTTGCATAGCCACTTGTCCTAAGTGTGAAGCTTTGTGTGAAACACGTCCCAGCATTACGTTCAGCCTATTACGGTGTGGCTCTTTCTTAAAATCTTCTTCCGAAACAGCCGTGTGCCTGCTCATCCAATCATTTTCAGTCCAGGATTTAAAAGCCTTATCAAGTTCGGCTGTAATGTCTTTCCATTTGGAAGAAAGCTCAGCTTTTGATAAATGCCCAATTTGGTTTGTTCCGCGTTCGTGATGATAAATTTTCTCTAATTCAGGATATAGCCGGCTGCGGATTCCAAAAAGCTCCAGGATCTTGTCGTCTGTATCTGCAAGGTGCCCGAATAACCAGGAAGGTGAGTTTCCATTAGGCGTTATGGGTGAATTAAAAGTTTGATCGCTGATAGCGTCGATCATTTTTTGCATTCTGGTATTATAGGTAGTCCACTGTAACAAACAGATTTCAATCGGAGTCATTTTGATTTTATTTAGGTTGAAGAGTGCTTAGGAAATGATTTTTTACCTAACCGACAATTCAATCATTTAGTTCAAAATAATCTGATCAGATGGAATAACTGTTTCAAATCTTAAATCTGCTACTCATATTTTAATGAGTCAACCGGGTTGGCTGTAGCGGCCTTGAATGAACGATAACCAACGGTAAATATCGCAATTAAAAAAGTGGTAACGAGACCCATAACAAAAACTATAGGGCCAACATCGATTTTGTAAGCAAACTGGTTGAGCCATTGATTGGAAAAATACCAAGACATTGGCGCAGCCAAGGCAAACCCTATGATGATGAGAATAACAAATTCTTTCGAAAACAGAATGACAATGCTTTGCACACTGGCACCCATCACTTTTCGCACACCTATTTCTTTTGTTTTTTGGTTGGCCATGAACGAAGCAAGACCAAACAGGCCGAGGCATCCAATAAAAATAGCCAGGGAAGTAAAAATGGCGAGAAGAGTAGAAGTGCGCTGCTCATCCTCATAAAACTTACGAATGGACTCGTCCAGGAATTCATACGAGAAAATAAAATCAGGGTATAGAGCCTCCCACTTCTTTTGAACTTCCTTAATTGTCTCTTGCATGTTGACAGGCGAAATTTTAATAGCCAATGAACCATAGTTACGAATGCGATTCAACATGATGGTAGCTTCGATGGGGCTACGAAGGGCCACCGTATGAAAATCTTTCACTACGCCCACAACAGGAAGCTTTTTACCCCACATTCGAATAATTTTCCCAATAATTTCATTTGGGTTTTTATAGCCAACCGTTGAGGCTAATTTTTCATTTACAATAAGACCCTGTGCCGTATCGTAATCAGCAATATTTTTTCCGGCCACCAATTGCAATCCAAAAAGCTGAACATAACTGCTATCAATAGTTTTGACTTGAGTTTCATAAAAGGTATCGTTGCCTTCAACGGTAAATCCAGTGCCGGAAACGTTGCCCGAAGAGGGAGGAGTATTGTTTAGACTGGCAAGCTCAACTCCTTTCAATCGCATCATTTCCGTTCGCAACGTGCGCATGCGACTTGATTTTGAGCTGTCGCTCGCGACGGGTTCTTCGCGAACAGGAACGGGAATAGTAATGATGGCATCCTTGCGGAAGCCGAGATCTTTGTTTCTGAAATAATTCATTTGTGCGATCAACACAATAGTGCCGATGATCAACACTTGCGATATAAAAAATTGGGTAATGACTAATCCCCTTCGCAATAAATAGCCCGATGAATTTTTATTGCTGATTTTATTTTTTAAAGCCAGGGCTGGCTGGTAGCCTGAGACTACAAGTGACGGGTAGAGTCCGGATAACAACGAAACCACAATCAAAATGCTGACTGCAAAAATTATGATCGTCGGGTCGGCCAACGACAATGAAAGTTTTAGGTTGAGGAGCGAATTGAGAAACTTCAATGAAAAGAAACTGACCACAAATGCTAGTAGAATAGAAAACAATGTAACCATGGAGGTCTCTCCGAGGAATTGGATGACAAGTTGTTGACGAGTGCTGCCTAGCGTTTTGCGAATGCCTACTTCCTTTGATCGCTTGATGGCATCGGCCGTGGCGAGATTAATAAAATTGATGCAGGCCGTAATGACTAGAAAAACAGCAATGACACTGAGGGCAAGGAGCATTGATTTGCTTACCGTATTATAATTGTAATTGCCAAAGCGGTCGTCAAAATGAAGGGAGCTCAATGGTTGCAAAACAAATGTTTCGTTGTCGCGATTTTTGTCACCCAGATATTTTTTGACAAATGCCGGCATTCGGCTCTCTATGTCACTTGCGTTTGCGCCCTCTTTGAGGGCGAGGTAGCATTGCTCATCACTCCAAATGCTGCCCCACCCGTGCTTTTCCAGTTCACTTTTTATAGTCGCGCAGGACAGCATTAAGTTAAAAGGAAAATCAGTATTGGAAGGAGAATCCTCCATTACTGCAGTAATTTTATACTGTTTTTTGTCGTGCTCAAGAACTTCACCTAAGGCATCTTCTTTACCGAAATATTTTACAGCCAGACTTTTTGAGATGACGGCTTCATTTGGATTCTCCAGTCCCTTAATGGCATTACCCGAAATAATTTTGCGATCGAATATTTTAAAAAAATTGGGCTGAGCGAAGGTCACTCCAGCTTCTTCTTCAAAGCGCTTGGGCTCACCTGTTTTTTGATGGATAGTGATTAATGAGTTGGACCGGTATGAAGTAAATGTCACCTCTTCTGCTTCAGGAAAATCATTTTTGAATGCCTCAGGCAAAACAGACGGAATTCCACTGGTATAATCTTTGCCGCTATTTCCGTCTGACATTGTTACCACACGGAATATGCGATCGCGTTTGGAGTGATTGAGATCAAAACTGTTGTGATAGCGAATCAATAAAAACAGTACAAGGCTTCCTGCTATTCCGATGGTTAGCCCAATAATATTTAAGGTTGTTTTGTTTTTTTCTCTCCAGAGATTACGGAATGCAGTTTTTAGGTAGTTTTTTAGCATGACGAAAGTTTTTTTATAGTACGTCAAAAGTATCCTTAGGGTTCAGTCGCAGCAAGAACATTGAATTGAGTTGTTGATTTAGTGAATTGAAGTGATTGCCGTTTACCAAAAAGCCTGCTTGTTTTGTGGTTTTGCCCATAGAATAGTCACACCGAAAGATGAAGAATCCCATCATAAAGTTTTAATTTGGGATCTTATTTTTGAGATCAGATTAATTTGAAGCATTATTCAACAAACTCTCTACTATGAAATATTTCGTCTTTTTGATTTTGATTGTTTCGCGCGTAAGCGCACAACAAAATTTTGACACCGTAAAAATTAGGCCGGTTCTCGTAAAGGAGAATATTTATATGCTTAAGGGCTCTGGCGGTAACATTGGCTTGCTCACCGGCAAAGATGGTGATCTTCTCATTGATGACCAGTATGCGCCACTTTCTGAAAAGATTAAAGCAGCTGTTCAGTCTCTTGACAACGGTTCAATCAAATATTTAATTAATACGCACATTCACGGAGATCACACAGGTGGCAACGAGAATTTTAAAAAGGATGGAGTAACGATCATTGCCCAGGAGCACGTTCGTAGCCGTATGATGAAAGAACAATATAACGCAGTTCGAAAGACCACCACCCCACCTCGCGATCCCGAAGCATTGCCGGCGATTACGTTTGAGGATCACATCTTACTTCATATTAACGGGGAAGACTTGGATGTTATTCACTATAATTTTGGAAGCCATACGGATGGAGATGCGATTGTCCACTTCAAGAATGCCAACGTGTATCACATGGGTGACGTTTTTGTTCGCTATGGATTCCCCTTCATCGATATGAGCAACGGTGGTTCAATCAATGGATTTATCAAAGTGCTGGATTTGGCACTGGTGCGGATCGATGACAAAGCCATAATCATTCCGGGTCACGGTGAATTGGCTACTAAAGCAGATGTGAAAGTCTTTCGCGATCGGTTGGTGGATATCCGAGATCAAGTGGCTGCTGCACTGAAAAAGGGAAAGAAACCAGAAGAGATCCCATCACTTGGTATAGCGGCTAAGTATGACGCGGACTGGGGAAAGGGATTTTTAAAAGGAAATGACTTTGTATTGATGATTGCTGAAGAATTGAAAGGTAAGTGATTATATATTTTTGCTTCAAGCCGTTATTGTCTGTTAAGAGCCATCCAAGCTTGGCCTTTAAAAACTAAAATAGAAATAATCCAGATAAGCTTATTGTTCTGTATCTCGGAATTGGTTGGGTATTCGAATAATAAATTCAGTTCCCTTGCCAAGTTCTGATTTAACTTGAGTGGTTCCTTTCAGTTTTTGTACGGCCTCTTTTACAATGAACAGTCCCAGCCCGGATCCGTTACTTTTTTCTGAGGCCCGGTAAAACATATCAAAGACTTTTGCTAACGCTTCGTTGGCGATTCCCTCACCATTGTCACGCACAATAATTTGAGCTTCCAAAATGGTGCATTGAATATCGATTTCGATATAGGGGTTCTCTTTTTTCGAATCAGCATACTTAATGGCATTCGAAATCAAATTATTAAGGATAATATTAAGTCGGCTAGGCGAAGAATAGAAATTACCTTCCTGATTTACATTGATTCTTTTTTCGATGTGCGAAACGTTATCCATGAACTGTAGTTGCTCAAAGGCTGAATGGATAAGCTCCTTGAAATAAACCGGTTCACGGTCTATTCCCAATCGGGTATTGCGCGAATGATCTACTATATCTTTGATGAAACGATCCAATCGATTCAGACTCTTCTTTTGCATCTCCAGCAGCTCATCAATTTTTGCTCGGTTGGGTTCAAACTTTGCTACTTCGATAAGCCCCAAAAGAGAAGCTATTGGCGCACGCAAATCATGAGAAGCGCTGTATACAAACCGGTCTAATTCAGCATTGATTTTAACGAGCTCTTCGTTTCTGTCGATCAAAACTTGTTGAATGGCCTTTCGGTCGGTGATGTCACTTTCAATGGCGATGAACTGAGTTGCTTTTCCATTTTTATCGTGAATTGGCTGTACTTCAATTGATACCCAATATGGCTTTCCTTCTTTCGTATAGTTTATAATCTCAACTTCCTTAAAGCCTTCGCCTGCTTTCAATCTATCACCCATCATTTTGGATACTTTGCTGTCAGACTGCGGGCCTCGAAGAAAACTTCCTGGTCTTTTGCCCTTCACTTCTTCCAGCACATATCCAGTCACGCGTGTGAAGGCTGGGTTCACCCATTCAATCTTACCCTCGCCATCTGCAATTACAATTATGTTAGTGGTTGTGTTCGCCACCATTGCCAACCGGTTATTTTCTGCTTCCGCTTGTTTGCGTTCGGTAATGTCGCGCACAATGGCCTGGATGAAAACTTCTTCACCAATGTCCAATCGGTTTAAGGATACTTCAGCTTCAAATGGAGTGCCGTCAAAGCGAATATGTTGCCACTCAAAAAACTGTGCCTGGCCAGCTAAGGCGCCATTTATTTTTTCCAAGGCAGCTTCTTCCGAAGACCGGCCATCAGGTTGCAGAAGTGGAGAAAAGCGATAGGGCGTTTGGCCTACGATTTGTTCACGCGTACATTGAAAAATCCGCAGTGTTGATTCGTTGCAGTCGATAAACTTGCGGTTGTCCATCGTAAAGATGGCATCACTGGCGGAATTGAAAAGTGTTCGGAAAAGAAACTCGTTTTTTTTATCGATTTCTTCCAACTTTTGAAGCTCCAGTTCCAGTAAAATCCCCTTTTCCATTTAAAGGTGTTAAGGCTATATTATGCAACTTCCATAATTAGCCTATCAAATAAAATAACAATACAGTGCCTTGGGATTGGATGTAAGTTTGGCGCGAATTCTGAAGAATTTTTAGTTCATGGTTGCGTCAGTCAAGGACGTTAAATGGGAAGGATGATTTGTTTTTGAATAATTTGAAATGGAAATTCTTAATTAACCGATCCGGTTAACTTGATGTTTAAGCTAAAGTTAAATAGGCAAACATGATAATTATAGGTATTTTGATGATCCATTTTGGTACAGAGAAGTCAAATTATCTGAGCTTTCAGTCTGATGTTAACAGAAAGGGTTATAACCGGATTTTTTCAATCAAAACTATGGCGTGTTTTAAAGAATGAGTGGCTCCTCGATGAGATTCAATCGCAGGTGAAGGGAAATTAAAAGAAGCGGAACAGATTTTACTGAAAGGACATGCGCTAAGTCCACAAGCTACCAACATCAATTATGCATTAGCTTATTTGTATCTGCGTGAAGTACTTCCTCGAAAAGCGAAACACCATGCGTAGCTCTCCAAAAACTTGATCCATCCAATCCCGATTATCAGCAGTTGTTCAGAAGTCTAGGATTATGATTTTTTATTTTTCAGGCTTCTCTTTCGATTTCTATCTTCTTCATGTCCATGTTGAAATGTGTTAAATTATACACAAATTATTTCTGTTCGGCTAACTCTTTTAATTTCTGATTCATTGCTTCGTAACCTTTCCTGGTGTTTCCCATTTTCTTTTTACTGAAGAATGGCATTAATATTCCTTTGAATACTTCGCTTTGCTTGAAAGTGGTGGTGCCATTGCCATTATCAATAAGTTCAAATTGATGTCGGCCATCAAAAAGTCCAGCAAAGAGTAAGTGGCCTATCCAACGCATTTCCTTGTTGGCTTCAAACGCAAGAACTTTTGGTTTAAAAGTCATTGGCTTGGAATTGTAAGGCTCTATTTTAACTGTAATCTTATTCCCGACTTTTACATCACCTGCAAGTGATTTTATGAATGGATTCCAATTCGGATAATTATTAAAGTCGCTGAAAATAGCCCAAACTTTTTCAGGCAATGCATTGATCAAAATTTCGGTCTTGATTTCCTTTGCACTTGCTGTCGCATCTAATAGAGTGATTAAAATAATGGTAGTTAGATACTTCATTTTGCTTGATTTGTTTTCGTAAGACGTATGTAAGACACATTTGTTTCACAAGACTAAACCATACGTACTCCTATCTTATCAAGAACGACTTCAAATGGTTTAATGGAAGGACATCTAATGGCAGTCCGTCTTTTTTAATTTGGCCTTCCTCTAGAACCAAAACTCTTTTCGACATTTTAATCACCTCGTTTAAATCATGGCTTACCAGGATTGTAGTGAGATTGAATTGTTGATGTACTTGCAAGATGTAGTCTTGTAACTTGACTTGCATTTCTGTATCGAGAGCAGATAATGGTTCGTCAAGTAACAATAACTTTGGCTTTCTGATTAACGCTCGTGCCAATGCTACCCGTTGCTTTTGTCCACCGGAAAGTAAGCCTGGCTTTTTATCATGAAGTTGTTCCAATTCTGTTAACCGCAATAACTCATTTACGATTTTTTTTGATTGATTTTTCTCTAAAGCAAATTCGAGATTGCCACGCACGGTCATATTGGGGAACAGTGAATACTCTTGAAAAATAATTCCAATATTTCGAAGCTGTGGCTTGACGTTAATTTTTTTTTCCTTATCAAACCAAATGTTGTCATCTACTTCAATATGTCCGCCATCAGGTTCAAGTAGTCCGGCAAGCATTCTGATTACGCTGGTTTTACCTGCACCAGATGGGCCGTAGATGGTTACAAATTCTCGTGGAAGGATTTTAGTATTGAATTGCAAATTCAATTCACCGTTGGCACCGGATAATTTTTTTGAGATGTTGAGGTTGATCATGCATACTGGGTTTTGCGCGTTCCGTGATTAACCAGGTAAACGCTTACCAACACCAGAAATGAAAATACCAATAATATGGATGAATATACATTGGCCTGATGATAGTTCATCGCCTCGACTTCATCATAGATGGCTACCGAGATCATTCGAGTTTCTTTGGGAATATTTCCGCCCACCATGAGCACAACACCAAATTCACCGATGGTATGAGCGAACGATAAAATGCACCCGGTAAGAAGTGCTGTCTTGATGTTGGGTATCAATACTTTTATTAAGGTGGTGAGTTTGCTTTTACCCAATGTGTATGCTGTTTCTATGAGTGCATCAGGAACCATTCGAAAGCCAGATTGAATGGGTTGTATCATGAATGGCAAACTGTAAATAACAGAGGCAATGACTAACCCGGGAAAAGTAAAGACAAGCCGGATGTCGAAATGCATTTCGAGAAATTTACCAAAACTATTCTCAGGACTGAAGGCGAGAAGTAAATAAAATCCAAGGACAGAGGGAGGTAGCACCAGCGGTAAACCAACAAATGCTTCTATCAATACCTTAAATCTTGAACGACTGAATGCAAGCCAATAAGCGATCGGTGTGCAAATAATAAAGAGAACTAGCGTTGTAGTGAGGGCAAGTTTTAAAGTCAAATAAAAGGGTTCGAAATCTAACATCTTGTTATGGTTTGGCGAACCCAAAATGGTGAAGGATGGCTGCGGCCTTTTCGCTTTTCACAAATTCCAGAAAATCCTTTGCAAGGTCATTGTCTTGTGCCTGACGCATCAACACTACACCTTGCACTAAAGGTTGATGACTGCTTTCAGGAATCAGGAAAAATTTTCCGTTTTCCTTTTTCATGTTGGGTGAAAGGGCAAGTGACAAGGCAACGATGCCGATGTCAGCAGCCCCGGCGGTTACAAACTGGGCGGTCTGTGAGATGTTTTCTCCAAACACCAATTTCTCTTTAACGACATCCAGGATTTTATAATACACCAAGGCCTCTTCAGCACGTTTACCGTACGGTGCGTGTGCGGGATTGGCGATGGCGATTTTTTTTATGAATGGTTGAAGCAAGGATTTCATGCCCTCCTTTTCAGGATCTATTTTTTTACTCCAAAGTACAATCTGCCCAACCCCATAAGGATAAATTTCTGAGAGAGTGAGTTTCTTTTCTTGGAGTTGCTTGGGGTAGGAGATATCGGCCGAGAAGAAAATATCAAAGGGAGCTCCGTTGGATAGTTGTTCAAAAAATTTACCGGATGAACCGTATGTGATTTCAACCGTTCCTTGTGTGTTCTCTCTAAAAATACTGGCTAAGGAATCGAGCGCAAATTTAAGATCGGAAGCCGCTACGATTCGTATTTTGTTTGGTTGCTGCGCATGTGATTGCAACGCAATGGTTGCTAATACAATTACTGTAATAATTTTGAAATGAATTCTTTGTGCCATGATAAAGTTACAGCGAAGATAAAAATATTTAACGCTTATGCTGCATCCGGCGATAGGCGATTAACGCACGTAATTTTTTCCTGTTACCTTATCCAACAGAGACGACCCTTAAAATGGAAAGAACAAATTCCGTTCAAATACTATTCCTTCATCAGGAATTCGATTGCCCTTTCTTCATCATTAAATATTTTGAAAGGAAGGTTAAATTTATTGACCGAGCTAAGAATGAGGTTTATGTAATAGGTTTTAAAGACGTTGCTTCCTGAAATAACCGTGGCGCGTTTGAGGCCATTCGTTACAGCAGCAGGGATCATCTCTTTCTCAAACCACTTGCGGGTTTCGGGTGTAACCAGTCCCTGATTGCGTATGTCAGACAAAAACCGGGTTACACTGTTGCCTTTCTTGGCCAAATCGATTAAGGCAAGAAATGGTTTCTTATATTCTTCAGGCGTTAACGGTTCATGCCAAACAATTTTACCCAAGCTTTTATCGCGTATTTAATAAACGGTTGCGCAAGAAGATTCAAATATTTGTTCCATAGATAAATAAATCGGGCGGCAAATTTAGACAAGGTGTCTAAAATCAAGAACAGCCATTTTTTGATTTTTCCTTCTGCTGTATGATTTTTCTCAGTTATGTTTATCCCGATTGTTCTAATTAGCATATGCTATCCATTCAGGCGCTTTATTGATTCTTTGTCTCAATAGTTGGTTTAATTGACCTACATGATGCTGAACATGCCTGAAATTATAGAAAAGAATTTCAAGCACTGCATAGTTTTCCACCAGCGACGAGCATAGCCATTCAAGTTTTTGATTTCAGATTGATCAATCCATCTTTCCATTAATTTATGGCCAATACATTTGCGGGTAGCGCATACCGTACTCAACCACACTGATTCAGTCCTTTGGTTTGCGTCGGCATATACGGCAGTGGTATTGCTAGTTTTATTAATTCATCTGCTATTTAGTTTACTCACTCCGGAGCGTCTTAGTAGGGTCGTCTGAAGCGGTTTTAAAAATGGTTGTGCTTGTTGTTGAAATACCGATAATGAAAATAGTAAGACTACACAGTACAATTGTTATAAATCTTATTTCGATGTGTTGAGCATATAAGTTACCCAACAAAGCGGTTGTCAGAAAATAGCCACCACTGCCTCCCAATACTACGGCCATCATAAGAATAATTGAAAATTCTTTAGTAAGTAATTGAACAATACTACCCACGCTTGCTCCTAACACTTTTCGGATTCCTATTTCTTTTGTCCTTTTTTGCACGTTAAGACTGGCAAGCGCATAAATGCCGGAAGCTGAGAGGATGCAGCCCAACAGTGTGATGAAAAAGAAAATCTGTTTTAAGTTGTTGTTATACCCATCTGCTTCTTCGTAAACAATATCATCCTGTAATTTGCTTTCAAAAGGGTTACCAGGAAATAAAGATTTCCATTCTTTTTCAAGATGGGAGCGCAATACTAACATCTTACTTGGAGGAGTGCGCAAGACCATAATTTTATAGTCGGAAGGTTTGGCAAACATAAATATGTGTTCACTGTCGTCCAATTGTTTCAAACCACTTAGGTGATTCTTAACTACCCCAATAATTCTATAAGGCTTATCATTATAAAAAAGCTGTGCGTCAATTGGATTTATAATTTTATGGTTCATCGCAAAATTTTCATCAACGATCGCAGCTGATTCAAAGTCAGTCTGGTTGCCTTCTATAAAATCCCGACCCGAAGTCATGTGCAAACCCACAACATTGAAATAACCCACACCTACTTTGTAGATGTTTGTTTGAAATAATGAGGTGTCAATCCTTATCGTTCTATACTCTGCACTATATGGTCCAATATGGTTTATTGCACCGGCGATACTCTCGATTTCGGCACTACCAGCTATTTTGTTTTTGAATCGTTCATATTCATTATCATCTTTTACTGAAACAGTCAAAATATTTTGTCTGTCATATCCAAGTCCCAATTTTCTTTGATACGCTGCGTTCTGTGTGAAAACAATCCCTGCAATAAAAACTATAACTGAAAGAGAGAACTGAACAACTAAAAGACTGCGAGTAAGATAATTCGTTCCCTTAATTCCCTTTCTGCCCCTTAATAACTCGATGGGATTAAATTTACTATTGAAAAATGCTGGATAGATGCCTGCTACTATTGCAGCGATGAATAGCAATACAATTAATGCTAAAAGTAAATTCAATTTATTCAGGTCGTGCAATCCATACTGAAGTTGCCACATGGAAGCAAACTGGGGAACAATGATTTGAGCCATTAACAATCCGGCAATGATAGCCAATGAAATTGTAATGACCATTTCAATCAGGAATTGCTGTGCGATTTGAATTCTGCCAGAACCGACTACTTTACGCACCCCTATTTCCTTTAGGCGTTTGCCTGTTAAAGCTATTGTAGTGTTAGTGAGATTAAAACAGGCAATGAGCAAAATAATAAAGCCTAACGTACTAAAGATGAATAAGGCAATGGTGGGTATCGGAAGACGGAGATTACTTTGGCTCACCTCACCATTTATTATTGGTGTCATAAAGGGAACTAATTCAAATGAAACAGAATGAATTTCCTTTTGATTTTCATTAAGTAATTTAACGTACTTGTTCATCTGCTGACCAATAGATTGGCGATGATTGATGTCAGTGAGTTTAAATAATGTGGAGGATGAATAATTTTTATCCCAACGATTCGGATCGATTGAATGAGCATCCATATACGTTTCGATGCGCATGAGTGCATCAATATTAAAAGATATGTTTAATGGTAATTTTTCAAGTATGCCACCAACCACAACTTCATATTTTTTGTTGTTAAGTTCTACCGTCAGCGTTTCTCCAATGGGGTCTTTTTCAGCGAAATATTTTCTGGCAATCCGTTCACTTAAGAAAATGGACTTTTGGTTCTCGAAATTTTTATAGGATCCTTTCGCCAATCCCAACTTGAACATATAGAAAAACGAGGAGTCGGCGAAGCGTATATTCTCATTGAAAGCACTCTCTCTAAAACTAATTGTTCCTCCTTCATTGCAAAACCTAGTGAAATCATCAATACCAGATATTCCAACGATAGCTTGAGGAGCCATAACAATTGGGATGACAAGTTTCTTCTCGGATTTGTTATTAGAGGTTTCAAAGTGATGCACAACTTTAACAATGTTTTGAACTTGGGTATCATTAAAATATTCATCAAACTCAATGTTGTAGGCGATGAGCAGATAGGCTGTCATGCAGCAGGCCATTGCTATCCCCATACCTAAAGTATTGATAAGCACATATACCCTGTTTCTCAGTAGATTGCGAATAGCCACTTTCACATAATTTTTAATCATGACGGGAATGTTTTGTTTGAAAATGAATACCCTATCAGTTTAGACACAATTGTTGTCAGTCAGGTTACAGGAATTAGCTTTTAATTTGGATTTGTGCTTAGGGGAAGAGCGCACGATAAGCAACTGCTATATTTTGAATAACTTTTTGAGACTGAGCTTTCAAAAAAAACCTCTACATTTTTATAGGAATAGGTTTTATTCGTTAACAAACGTTTACAAACGACTATAACCGTAAGTAGTCGATTAATATACGAGTAAGCCTTTTCGCTTCCCACACCTTTGCATCGTCAATCACAAACAAACCGGTTGGCACAAACTCAATTTTTAACAATTTAAATTTTTAACTACTATGAAAAGTTTAAGGAACAGCGTACAACTCATCGGCCGCCTCGGCAAAGACCCCGAAGTGAAAACATTTGGCGACAAAAAGAAAGCTTCCTTCTCTATCGCCACGACGGATGCGTACAAAAACCAGAAAGGCGAAAAAGTAGAAGACACACAATGGCACAACCTGGTGATCTGGGGCAAGCTTGCCGACATTGCAGGCAAGTATTTAAAGAAAGGAAGTGAAGTAGCTGTAGAAGGTAAACTCGTTCATCGCGTCTACGAAACCGACAAAGGAGAAAAGCGCTACATCACCGAGATCAACGTGAATGAACTCGAGATGCTAGGGGCGAAGCAGTAACAGGTTATAAATTACAAGTTGCAGTTATAGGTTTCAGGTTTGAGTTTAACAACCTGGAACTTGTAACCTGTAACTTTTTTTAATACTTGCTTTGTGTCGCTTTGTCGGCTTCCCGCTTCTTCTTCTTTAAGTCTTTGATGAACTTCATCCAGTTGAGCGGGTTGAGAAATGGATTATAGAGTGGATGAAATTTATCACCCATGGAGTTAGAGTATTGGTTGATATAATATTTGTAATTGGCGTTGCCGTCCATCGGAGTAGTCCGAACCATCAACGCTAATAATTCGGCATTCATATTTTTAGGATCGATGCCTGTGTTATCCAGAGGCACGTTCAGCGCGAGCACAGCTTCTTTAAATAATTCTTCGGTAGGCATGGTGATCACCACTGTCTTTAAGAAAATATTGTCGGTGTGCATCTCAAATATCACAGACGTAAATTCTTTTGCATCTTGGGGCACAACGTATACCTGACGTACATAGCCAACCGAGCTAATGAGTACCGTATCACCAATTAATAATGGCAAGGAGAAAAATCCATTATTGAGAGATGTCGTTCCACGACCTGCCTTGGGCACATAAAAATTTACACCAGGGAGGAAGACTCCGGCAGTATCGGTGACTATACCGGAAAGCTGAATCACACGCCTGCGGTTTTGAGCAGAGGCTTCCTGGGTAGAAATTAGCAGGAAAAGGGCAAAAAATAGCAGAAGTAAAGTGTTCTTTTTCACGGGCAATCGTTGTAACCGACAAAAGTAAGGATTCGATTGATACGAGCCTAAAAATTTAACCATGCTTTTATGAGAGGTAACTAATCGCTCGTTAATATAGTTTAGGATGAAATTCGAATCTAATTAGTTTAATGGATTTGAGTTTATGCAATGAAACACTAAGACCGGTATTTTTTATCATGTTAATCAGAATAATCATTAGTTTGAAACGAGATTTAAGAGTCGCTGTCAAACCGTAAAGTTTTCTAATGAATAATCCTGGTTAAATTTGCCGTCATGCGCTTAAAACATTTCAATATCGATCTTGGTGCGCAGATTTTTTTGGCTTGCAGTGATACATCACGCCTGCGCATTTTGCACTTGATTATGACCAATGGTGAAATGTGCATCACCGACCTGGAAAATATTTTGGAATTCACACAAACTAAGACTTCGCGTCATCTTATCTACCTTAAAAATTCCGACATCCTGAGTTCCCGCAAATTCAACCAGTGGATGTTTTATCAAATCAAAGACGAAGTGTTTGACATCACCCAACAAATATTACAATTTCTTAGGCGGGATCCGGTGTTACAAAAGGACCAACAGATCTTTCAAACCATGTACACTAATAGGGAGTTAACACTCAATAAATTAAAGATGAAGCCGCTAAGTCAGCAATGAAGAATTATAAATGTATTTTATTCGACCTCGACCACACCTTGTGGGATTACGAAACGAACTCACGCGAAGCTTTGTCTGAGCTCTACGTTCAGTTTGAATTAAAAGAGAAAGGAATCTTAAGTGAATCGGATTTGCATAAAACTTTTTATACCATCAATAATGAGTTGTGGGACTTGTATGACCGGGGGATGATTCATCGCGATGTTATTCGCAAGGATCGCTTTCATAAAATATTGACGGAGCTTGGCGTGGATGACTATGAAATGTCATTGAAATTCTCCGATGAATACCTTCAGCATTCCCCTAAAAAGAAAAACCTCATTGAAGGGTGTAAAGAAACGCTCGACTATCTTCTTCCAAAATACCCGATGGTGATTGTAACCAACGGCTTTGACGAGATACAGTCTACCAAATTGACGTCATCAGGCATTCATCATTATTTTAAGGACGTGGTAACATCGGCACGAGCGGGTCACAAAAAACCGGCGAAGGAGATTTTTGAATTCGCCTTGAATGAAAATAAGGTTGAAGCTCGTGAAACCATTATGATAGGCGATAATCTGCTCACGGATATTGCTGGTGCAAAAAATGCATCAATCGATACCGTCTTTTTCAATCCCAATCGAATCGACCATCAGTCTTCAGTCAATTTTGAAATTGAAACTTTACTGGAACTGAAGAACTTTCTTTGATGTGTATTTTGTTAATTTTGAGCCCGATTAACATTTTAATATAAATCATCATGTCCAACGGATTTTTCAAAGTTCCCGTACCACGAAACGAAACAGTTCTTTCTTACGCCCCTGGCACAAAAGAACGAGTATTATTAAAAAAAGCCATTGAGGAAGCACGTGCCCAGGAGTTGGACATTCCCATGTACATCGGGGCTGAAGAAGTGCGCTCAGGTAATAAGAAAAGATTAGCTCCGCCTCACGATCACAAACATACTTTAGGATACTTTCATCAAGGCGACAAAAGCCATGTTACACAAGCGATCAATGCGGCTATGGCCGCCAAGGAACTTTGGGGACATTTAAGTTGGGAAAATCGCGCTAGCATATTTTTGAAAGCAGCAGATTTATTGGCCGGGCCTTATCGCTATAAAATCAATGCGGCCACGATGTTGGGTCAATCGAAGAGCCCTTATCAGGCCGAGATTGATTCTGCATGCGAATTGATTGACTTCCTTCGTTTCAACGTCTCATTCATGAGTGAGATTTATAACGATCAGCCCATTTCATCACCCGGTGTTTGGAACAGGATTGAATATCGTCCGTTGGAGGGATTCACGTTTGCACTCACTCCATTTAATTTTACCGCTATTGCCGGCAACTTGCCTACTAGCATGGCGATGATGGGAAATACAGTAGTTTGGAAGCCAAGCAACACCCAGATCTACGCTGCCAATGTGATCATGCAAGTTTTGAAGGAAGCAGGCCTGCCGGATGGCGTGATCAATTTGATTTATGTAAGCGGCCCTGACGCAGCCGACGTGATTTTTAGTCACAAAGATTTTGGTGGCATCCAGTTCACCGGAAGTACAGGCGTATTCAACGGCATGTGGAAAACGATCGGAGAAAATATCAGCAAATACAAATCCTACCCTCGCATTGTTGGTGAGACGGGTGGAAAAGATTTCGTGATTGCACACAAGAGCACGGATCCAAAAGAAATTTCAACGGCATTGATTCGCGGTGCGTTTGAATACCAGGGACAAAAATGTTCAGCAGCTTCTCGTGCTTATATTCCTTCCAACTTATGGGATGAAGTAAAGAACAACATGATTGCCGACTTGAAGAGCATCAAGATGGGCGGTGTTGAAGACTTTGGAAATTTTGTTAACGCCGTAATCGATGAGAAAGCATTTGACTCCATCACCGGATATATTGAGAAAGCAAGACAAAATCCGTTAAACGAAATTATTGCCGGAGGCAAGTATGACAAATCCAAAGGATACTTTATTGAACCAACTGTAATTGCCACTAAGGATGCTTCATCGCTTACGATGTGTGAGGAAATTTTTGGCCCGGTGCTTACCATTTATGTTTACCACGCAGAGAATTTTGAACAAACATTGGAATTAGTAGATCAAACTTCTCCTTATGCACTTACAGGCGCTGTTCTTGCACGCGACCGTTATGCTGTTGAATTGGCAACGAAAAAATTATCGAATAGTGCAGGTAACTTTTATATCAACGACAAGCCAACGGGTGCAGTGGTTGGCCAGCAACCATTCGGTGGTGCAAGAGGAAGTGGCACGAATGATAAGGCGGGTGCGAAAGCAAATTTGATGCGCTGGGTATCTATGCGCACTATCAAAGAAACTTTTGTAACACCAACAGATTATCGTTATCCATTTTTGGATAAGGAGTAATCACCAAACCGCGCGCATAAAATATTTCAATTTTTGCGCAATTTTTATTTTTATATTGCTCATGGCTAATGCTACCAATTTGCGAGCGTCTTTATTATTTTTTATTCTGGTTACCGTGTCGCTGGCTCAAAGCTTAGCACAATCTCCGGTAATTGACAGCATTCAACAACAGTTAAATGTCAGCAGTGGAACTCAACGGGTTGATTTGCTCAATGAATACGGTTATATCATGCTATCGTATGACTATATTAAGGCGAGAACGTTTATTGATGAAGCACTCGCCTTAAGCAAGGAATTGCACTATGATAGGGGGATGGCTGAAGCTTTGCTTTACCAAGGATTAATTGAAAACAGTATCGGCAATGATTTATTAGGACTCATTCATCTCCGGAAAGGATTGGCGTTGGCTAAAAATGATGCCCATTTGCGTGGCCACTTCCTGGCCCACATTGGCAAGGTGCGTCAGAATATTGGCCTATTAGACTCCGCCTCCATTTATTACCAACAATCTTATCAACTTTTAAAGGATAGTTTGAATCCTCTGAACTTGTCTTTCTTGTATTTGAATCTTGCAAGCCTCTATAGTATAAAGAGCAACCAGGCGCTTCAACTCAGATATTTACTAAGAAGCTGGAACATCAGAAAAAGGCTGCGTGAGAAACATCCAATGGTATGGGCAGGAGTTAATCTTGCTTCTTATTATATCGAGCGGGGAGATTATAAACTTGCGAAGGAATACTTAAGCCAATCAAAGCTTGTACTTGGAATGGACACTGTTAATAACGAGGAGATTTGTGTCATTTATAAATATCTCGGCGTTATTCATGCCACCCTGGGCAACCATGTTGCTGCTCTTGATTTATTTTCAAGGGCTAAGAATTTTTACGAACGTAATCCATTTCCATGGGATTTGGTTAACCTGCTGATTGAAATCGGATTTGTGCAAGCTCAGGTGGCTAATTATGAAACCTCCTTAAAATATTATTTCCAAGCGTTGAAACTTGCAGAAGCAAATCATTTCGAGCAGCAAGCCTCCCAGCTTAACTTTCGTATTGCACGGGTCTATTATTTTTTGGATCAAAATGCACAGGCTGAAGAATTTGCAAAGAAATCGTTAGCGTATTCAACTTCACACAACCTCGAGCTAGACGAAGCATTTGCTGGTAACCTGCTTGGCTCTATCAATATTCGTTATAACCAATTTGAGGTAGCCCGAACTTATTTCAACAGAGCTTTAGCGTTGCGTCAAAAGAATGATTCAAAAACAGGGGTGGCTGGTACTTTGGGAAACCTGGGCGAACTCTATGAGAAAGAAAATAATTTGGAAAAGGCCGAGGAGTTTGAGCTTAAAGCACTCGCTATGGCAGAGCAATTGGATTATGCTTTGGGGAAATGTTATTCTTACCAGTCGCTGGGCAAGCTTTATCTAAATATGAAAGAATACGAAAAAGCTCAACGATATTTGGACAAGGGTGAGGCATTCGCAAGAAAGATTCATTACTACGATGTGCTATCCTTCATCTATAAAAATAAAAGTGACCTGTGGCGTGGTAAACACGACTATCAAATGGCCCTCATTTTTTCAGACAAGCATCAGGCGCTTAAAGATTCTCTCTTAAATAAAAATGTTGCCAATCGTATTCTGTCGTTGCAATATGATTTTGAGTTGGACAAAAAGGACAAAGAAATTAAAATCCTGGGTCAACAGCATCAAATACAAAAAGACGAACTTGAGTTGCAGCGGGCCAAAATCAGGCAGCAACGATTCATCATTATCGTCGGGCTAATTATTTTTAACAGCTTCTGCCTGTGGGGATATTTTATTCTTCGGTTCTATAGAAAAGTTAAAAAACTGAATCGAGAAATATCAGAGCAAAATGAGGAAATCACCTCGCAGTCGGAAGAATTGATCGAGGCCAATGAAGCATTAGGTAAAATGAATCGAGAAATTTCTGAGCAAAAAGAAGAAATACAAGCACAATCAGAGGAGTTGATTGAAAGTAATGAGACTATTTCCCGCGTCAACACCAGCTTGGAAGAAAAAGTGAAGACTAGAACGGCGGAATTAAAAGAAGCCTACAACGAGTTGGATACCTTTTTCTATCGTTCATCGCACGACTTCAGAAGACCCCTCACCACATTTATGGGGCTGGCAGAAGTGGCTAAAATAACTGTAAAAGATCATGCTACGCTTGAGCTTTTTGAAAAAGTAAATGAGACTGCGCACAACCTTGATAAGATGCTACTCAAGTTACAATCGGTAAGCGCAGTTGGTTCACAGGAATTAATTTATAGTGAAGTTTTATTGGACCAGATTTTCCAGATTGAATTGGATAGCTTTCGAGAAGAAATAATTCACAAGTCAATTAAAGTGTTAACAGAAATAAAATTAGAGCAACCCTTCTTCTCGTATCCTGTACTAGTGAAATTTATTATTCAGAACCTTCTTGAAAATTCTATTGCCTTCTGTGGGGTACAGTCACCATTTATTAAATTAAAAGCGTATCAAGTGGCAGATGAAACCGTACTAGAAGTGAGTGACAACGGACAAGGAATTGAATCAACGTACCTCAATCGCATATTCGAAATGTATTTTCGTGCTAATGAAAGAAGCCGCGGTAATGGACTAGGTCTTTATATTGTTAAAAAAATGGTTGATAAACTGAACGGCAGAATTGAATTGAAAAGTGAGCTTGGCCTTGGCACAACGGTTTGGGTGTATCTCCCCAATCATTTTAAATGATTTTTCTTTAATTATTTCTGAGTCAGAGCAACACTTATCTTCACGAAGATTTCAGTAGCAATTTTTTCAGTAACGACTTGAGGCACTTTAATGTCGTGGTCGGTCAAGGGGATAGTAAAGTTTGAATCGATTTTTAAAACGCCTTTTCCAATTTGGATTTTACCAGGAATGATGCGCGCCTGTTTCTTTCCATGAATAACCAGATTGCCTTTTGCCCTTACATCGTAGACACCATCTTTCTTAAAATCAACAGCCTCAATAATTTTACCAGAGAATGTGGCGTCATAGAATTTGTCGGTTTCCATGTACTTCTCGTTAAAATGTTCGCGTTGGAGATTGCTGTTAAAACCCTGAAAAGATTGGATCGTAACAACGAATGCGAAATTACCGGTCATAGGATCAATAATCCCTTTGATATTTTTTGAAGAGGCGTTGATCAATTCCAATTTGGCATTGGAAGTAAAACTTATCTCCCCTTCGTCGGATGTAAATTTTTTCTGGGCTTGAATGCGTGAGCCAAAAAAAAGAAGCAAACCAATAATTAAAATTTTGCGTGTCATTGGATTTATACTTACGAATATATCAAACTCAAAGATTATTACTACTGACTGAAATTTTATTTTCTGTAATCCAAGGCTGGTTTTCGATCACTAATAAGTGGTTCATATTTAAAATTTTCACCTCTTCTTTTTTTCAATTCTGTCCAGGCGTCTTCGATGATTTTGGGATTGCTGAAGGCATCGATCATTGCACCAGCGAGCGTTTTAGCGGCCATCATCATTCCTTTCGATCCAATGCTCGTACCACCGGCAGCAACGGCCTGCCAACTATGAGCTGCCGTTCCGGGCACCCAGGTAGCAGTACTTAATCCTGCGGTTGGTACTACCCAACTGATGTCACTTACATCCGTACTCCCTCCCTTATCGTCATCAACGCCAAACTTTTCTATGGTGTTAGTTGATTCGATTGCAATTTTTTTGGAAAAGGTTTCCTGAATTTTTAAGGCAAATTCTTTTTCAGCAGGCGTATAAGTATAACCTCCAACCGCATTCAGATTTTCATTTACGGTCTTTGCCAAAGTTTCATTAGGTAATAGATTATAGACACCTCCCGTCACTTCTGATTCAAATCTTGTTTGTGTGCCCATTGATGCGCCTTGCGCTGCTTTGGTCACCCACTCCCAAGTGGCTTTAACTTCAGTCGGATCGGGATGACGCACGTAGTAATATACTTCAGCAAAGGCGGGCACAACGTTTGGCGCTTCTCCCCCTCGAGTGATTACGTAATGAATCCGGGTTTGTTCATTCACATGTTCGCGAAGCATATTCACCATCATGTCCATGGCTTCAACCGCATCCAAGGCAGAGCGGCCTCGATCGGGCGATGCTGCTGCATGAGAGGCAACTCCATAAAACCTAAACTTGCCCGACTTGTTGGCCAACGATGAACCATAACTTGCAGAGTTCCTTGCACCTGGGTGCCAATGAAAAACTACATCCACATCGTTGAAGAACCCATCTCTAACTAAATACACTTTACCTGAACCACCTTCTTCGGCTGGAGTACCAAAAAACTTGACGGTTCCCGATTTTTTATTTGCGATAAGCCATTCTTTCACTGCAATGGCGGCCGCCGATGATGCGGTACCAAACAAATGATGGCCACAAGCATGACCTGCCTTTTGCCCAGCGATGGGTTTCAATTCAGGCACTGCTTCTTGTGCAACACCCGGTAACGCGTCGAACTCGCCTAAAACTCCAATCACAGGTCTACCCGATCCGTAGGTAGCCACAAATGCAGTGGGCATTCCGGCAACACCAGCCTCGATTTGGAAGCCGGCATCTTTTAAAGTTTGTTGAAGCAACGCCGAGCTTTGAGTTTCCTGGAACCCTACTTCAGCAAAGCCCCATATTTTTTGAGCGATACCGGCGTAGAAATCATTTTTTGTTTCAATGGACTTGAAAACTTCAGGCTTTGTTTTTTGAGCCTGAACAGCTGAATTCAGTAACATTAAAGCTGGTACTAAGTAGGTAGCGAATCGCATAAGCACTTGTTTAACTTTTAAATATAAAATAAACACTGGTAAAAATTCATTTGAAACACCAAAAAACAGCAAAGCCGAAGCGTTTTTTTAAACACTTCGGCCTTGATTGAAAAATTGTTAAATCGATCTTACTCTAATGCCTCATTATACCATTTTACTTTTCGAGCGAAATACATCAGTGAACCTACGATCATGAACAGGCCAATGCTTCCAAGCAATAACGAAAAGTCCTGTTGCAATACAATGATGAAAATGAATGAATAAAAAATTACTAAAAGTGAAGTGAACACCACCACCAATTTGAGGTTTTGTAAAAATGAAAAAGAATAGAAACCGATGAGTCCTACGGTTGCGACGGTAGCTATCCAATACGCAAAATTGTAACCGACTTGCTCAGAAAAACTGATTAGCAACGTGTAGTAAATAATTAAGGCGGCTCCGATTAAAATATATTGGAAGGGATGAATCCTGATTTTTTTTGTGATCTCTACAAGAAAAAGAGCTACGAATGTCAAGATGATAATGAGTTGTCCATATTTGGAAGTACGAATGCTTTTTTGATATTGATCAACCGGGACAATCAATTTCACACCAAATTCCGATCCGCCCAATTTCACTCCGTTTTCCGTCCACTGCTGAGCAAATGGCCGATTGAAATGGAGAATTTTCCAATTAGCGGTAAATGCATCGTCGGTCACCGTGCGGTTTTCTGGTAAAAATTCTCCATCAAAACTTGGATTTCCCCACGGGCCTTTCAATTGAACGGTGGTGGTTTTTCCTGTTGGATTGAAACTTAGTCGGTTGCTGCCCTTCAGTTTTATTTTTATCGACGTATTGCCGGCAAAATCCTGCTCCGATTGCCATCCGAGTTTTGTTACAATCCCGTTGCTCGAAAACTCAGAGACTTCATTATTAGTTTGAGGGTAAGGAATGCTGATCTCTCTAAATTTTCGAACGGAAACGCCCAGATCGCTGGAGGGCTCGGTAAGTTTAGTCGATCCACCCACTGCAAAACTTGGGTTCTCACTAATTCCACGAAGGTCAGTGATAGAAAAAATCATGTAGGCATCTTTCCACAGCACCATTTCATTGGATATTTCCAGCGAGGCAAAATCGGGTTTACAGAAATTCGCTTTTATGTTTAGTGATGATGTATAAACAGCAGCATCAAATATTCCACGATGCAGCAAAGTGGGGTCAACATCGCCATTGACGTCAAGTGTTTCAGGAAGAAGAAAATATTTTTGAGTGTATTCCTGAATTTCAATGCCATCTTTTCCATGATCAATTTTTTGTCGAACCTTGAATGGAATGACCAAAATCGGTCCGGATAAAGTCTGGCTGCCCGACCACTTACTAGAAACTTCCTGCATGACGTCTTCCGCCCTGGTTTGTCGTTCATGCATTAAATCCTGAATCCAGGATGAGGGGATCAGCAGGATTAAAACCAAAAAACCGATGGACATTAATTTTACTGTGATGGATTCCTGAATCCATCGGTTCAACCTTTCGAAAATGTTGAGGGGTGTTTCATTTGTTTCCATAGTTATATTATTTAAAAGTACTTTCAAATTAAAAGCCTATCATCAAAAAAAATTATTTCTTCTGCTGACGGATTAGTTGTTCTAATCCGTCCAAGTGCTTTTTGAAGATCGATCGCCCTCGTTCGGTGGCTTTATATTTTGTGTTCGGCTTTCTATCCTTGAAGGATTTGATTACAGAAATATATTTTTCGCGTTCCAGGGCTTTCATGTGCGAAGCCATGTTTCCATCAGTGATTCCCATGATTTCTTTTAGCGAATTGAAATCATAAGAATCATTCGCCACCAACACCGACATGATTTGAAGCCGAACACTGTGTTCTAAAACTTTATCTAAATTTTCAAAAGGATTTCTCACCGGTCGTATCGAAAATACATGATCGATCCATATACCATGTGCATGACCCCAAAGCCCAAGGCCCAAAAAATTAAACCAAAGCCGGGAAAGATGGCACAAGCCAATCCCAGTCCGATTTCGATCAACCCAAGGTACCTGACTTCTTCGTAAGTGCTGCGGCTGCCGTGAATTAATGCAAGGCCGTAAAAAACCAGACAGGAGGGAGCAACAATTCCGTAATATCCTTGGGCAAGCAGGATAATAATTAATAATCCGCCGGATGCCAACGGAATGAAAAGATCAGCCAATAATTGCTTGCTGGCGAAATTCCAGATAGGCATACTTAATTTCTTTGCCTTGCGAACGCTTAATAAATAGCCTGTGCTCAATGAAAAAATCAGGACGAAAAGCGCAACCAGAATTAGACGAAGTAGTGTTGACTTTTCGTCGATATAATGGAAGCGAAAACCAAAAGGGGAGTTGGGGAAATAAAGAATAAAATAAACGACCATGCTCCCGAGGAGTGCATAAGTTCCTGCCAGTATGCCGGAGAGTCCGCTCAGGGATAGAAATTTCACAGACCGTTCCATCATCGTGCGGATGGAGAACAGGTCTTTTTCGTAGTCGCTGGTCTCTTTCATTTAAAAGTACTTTGAATTACAAAGTAAATGAACGAGATTGGATTAAAAAAGGTTTTTATGATTTGTTTTGACTTTGTTTATCGGGTTCGTGACAAGCTGAACCATTGGAATCATTAGTTTTGCATATTGCATTATCAAAAATCAAGTTGACTATATTATCGTAGGGCAGGGGCTTGCCGGATCATGCCTGGCTCTTCAGCTTATCAGGTGCGGAACGAAAATCCTGGTTTTTGATGAACCGCAAAACAATCGCGCATCAGCTGTTGCAGCGGGACTATTCAATCCAATCACCGGCAAATTCTTGAAACAGTCGTGGATGGCAGAGAAAATATTTCCTAGCCTGTTTCAATTTTACAAAGAGACCGAGGATTTGCTGCACCAGCGATTTTTCTATCCGATGCGGATATACCGCCCCTTCATTTCCATTGAGGAACAAAATGAATGGATGGCCCAAAGTGAAGAAAACCCTTTGAAGAAGTTTATTTCAAAAATCCATACATCTCAGGCATTCAATAGACAAGTGAACGATGCATTTGGTGGAGTCATTACCGAATCCTCAGGGTACTTGGACACTGTGGCATTCCTGACTGCCACCCGAGACTTTCTAAAAAATCGGGAAGCTTTTCGCGAATCTTTCTTTGATTTTGAAAAATTGATCACTCAAAAAGATAAAATCGTTTACCAGAACCTTGAAGCAAAGAAAATCATCTTTTGTGATGGCATAGGCGTTCGAACAAACCCGTATTTCAATTGGGTTCCAGTTCATCCACTGAAAGGAGAGACGTTAACCATTTCGTTAAGTGAAGTGCCTGAGGTTATTTTCAATAGAGGGGTTTACATCGTGCCATCTCAGGGTGAAAAACTGTTTATGGTGGGGGCCACATACGATCCAAACGATTCTACCCATGAGGTATCTGATACCGCAAAGAAAGAACTCGAAGAAAAATTGAGGGACTTGATCAAAATTCCATTTACCATAAATCACCAAAATTGGGGCATGAGACCTACCTCACCTGACCGAAGACCTATTATAGGACCGCATCCCGAATTTGAAAATCTTATTATTTTTAATGGTTTAGGAACGAAAGGTGTAAGTTTATCCCCGTATTTTTCTGTCCAGTTGACCCAGTGGCTTGAAGGCCATGGGGAAATACCACGGGATGTAAATATTGAGCGTTTTAAATCGTTATATTCGAAGTTTAGTTCTGCAATGATATGATGCGAAGGATGTGCCGTTTGGCTGGAATTTTGATTTTAGTGTTTTCTTCTTCAACTATTGAGGCGCAACATGCGAGCGAGGCTTTCGGCCGCAACCGCATTCAGTATAAAAACTTCGATTGGAAGTACCTCAGCTCAGAAAACTTCGATGTTTATTTTTATGGGGAACGAAAGAAGTCAGCTCAGGAAGCACTCCAATACATGGAGTCGGAGTTTGACCGGATCACTGATTTGCTCGGGTTTTATCCCTATCAAAAAACGAAAGTATTTCTCTACAATTCGATAGTCGATCTTCAACAAAGCAATGTAGGATTAGCCCACACCCGCTACAGCGTGAGCGGCGAAACTGAATTTGTAAAGCCTTATGTAGAGATTGCCCATCCGGGTAACCTGGAAGAATTTAAAGATGAGTTGGTCTTTAAGATGTCCAATCTCTTGGTGAACGAGATGATGTTTGGCGGGAGCTTGCGCGAAATGTTCACTAGTTCTGTGCTTTTGAACCTTCCCGAATGGTTCATTGATGGCACTTCGTACTACGTGGCTTATGGCTGGAACGATGAGATGGATGACTATGTACGCCAATTAGTGAAAGGAAAAAATGTAAACAAAGCACTTCGTAAGAAAGACCGCGAAGCTGCGCTCGTAGGCCAATCAATTTGGAATTACATCGTTGAGAAATACGGCAAGAGCAGCATCAATAATATCCTTAACTATACCCGGATCATCAGGAATGAAGAGAAGAGCATTTTGATTACGTTGGGTGTGCCATTCAAGCAATTGATGTTGGAATGGCGCGATTACTACATGGCTCAGGAGAAGCGAGTAGCTGCAAGCTACAAGGCGTTATCTGACACACTTCAATTCACCAATCAGAAACATCATATGGTCACTTACACTACCGTTAAGATTAGCCCTGATGGTAAGAGTGTTGCCTATGCTGAAAATGACCGGGGAAAATTCATTGTGAAAGTGAAATCATTGGAGAATGGGAAAGAGACCGTTATCCTACAGGGTGGCAACCGGGTAATCAAACAAACGGTGGATTATCGCGTGCCTTTACTTAGTTGGGCCGATGCTAATACCTTAGGCGTAATTGGGGTGAAAAGTGGGCAATACATTTTTTGGCTTTATGATCTAAAGACCAGAACAAAATTGCCGCGCGAACTGGATAAGTTCAGTAACATTCGCAGCTTCAGCTTTTCCAACAACGGACGCCTGGTGATAGTCAGTGCTGATTTTGAAGGCCAAAACGATTTGTATTTGCTTAGTAGCAGAAGGGATCGAACAAAGCGCTTGACCAACGATGCATTCGATGATCTTGATCCCGCATTTATCCCCAATTCAAACACTATCGTCTTTAGTTCGAACCGCGCTACAGACTCCTTGACGACTGATGTTAAAGCATTTCAGAAACTTTCCTCGTATTACAATCTGTTCCTCTTTAATATCGACACCACCACAAACCGGTTAAAGCGAATTACCAATACCTTAAGTAAGGACTTTCATGCGCGGGCCATGGATGATCATAACTTTTTTTATTTAAGTGATCAACGTGGAATTATAAATTTATTCCGATTCAATACTCTAAGTGGATCTTACACTCAAGTTTCCAATTTTAATTCGAGCATTAAAGATTATGATATCAATTTTGACAACCGGATACTTTCACTAGTAACGACTCAAAACCTTCGTGAGAATATTTTTATTGATCGGCATTTTAATTTCGATCAACAAGTATTTACACCAGCCACCAGACGTAGAGAAATTCAACAGGCCAGAATCATTACCGAACGAAGAAAAAAAGAACCGGCCAAACAAACCACTCTTAAAGATTTACTCAACTCAAGGTTGAGGGAAAATTCAGACACAACAACAAAAAAACCGCCATCGCAAAAGCCACAGGTTCAAACGCAAAGTGATACTATCAAAACGCCTAAGAAAAACGGTGAGATAAGTACGGACAACTATTCATTTGAAGAGGAATCAGTCGCCCCCAAAAAGAATCTGCAAGCAGAGCTTAATGCCGCGCAGGCTAAACCAACGGTGGCACCTGCTAACAAAGGCTTGAATACCGATGACTATGTTTTTGAGGATGAAGTGGTAAAACAAAAACAACAGCCCAATGAAACTTTCCTTACTCGGTATATGAAGGCCCGGGAAGTGAGCAAAGTGGTTGGACCGTTTCCGTACGAACCGAAATTCAGTTACGATAATCTAGTCACGAATTTTGTAGTAGACCCATTGCGTGGATTCAGCTTCCGGTTGGAGACTCAAATGAATGATATGCTGGAGAATTACCGATTCAACGGGGGATTGCAAGTAGCTTTATCCGACTTAAAAAGCGGAGATGTTTTTGCCGAGTTCCAATATCTTCCCCATCGGATTGACTTTAGCGCACGGTTTGATAGAAAAGTTATTTACTGGCAAACACATGAAATTGAAAGTACAGGGAGTGTAAATCCACAAAACCAAAGGTATTCATTTCAGAAAATTGAATTTGGCGCATCTTATCCGATTTCCGTGCGCTCTCGAGTGAGCATAAAGCCTTTTTTTGGAAATACAGAGTTTGTTGATCGCGGACCAAGCATACCCAACGGCTCGTTGAATTTTGCACCAACAAAATATCAATACTATGCAGGAACCAAGGTGGAGTTGGTGTATGATAATTCAATCACCACAGGCCTTAACATCATTGAAGGAACAAGAGGAAAGATCAGCGCCATTACTTACCAGTCCTTGGGTGATTCTAAAAAAAGTTTTGGTCAGGTTTATGCGGATGTAAGGAGATACCAGAAAATTTATAAGGAAATTGTTTTTGCGGTGCGCGGTTATGCCGGAACATTTTTTGGAAGGGCTCCGAAAAACTATTTACTAGGTGGTGTTGACAATTGGCTGTTTAACTCTACCAATTATTCTGGAACGAAAAACCCATTGGTTAATAGTCCCACTACCTATAATGAAAATCTTCTTTTTGCTGAGTTTGCTACCAGCCTTCGTGGGTTTGATTATGCCACTCAGTATGGCAACAGTGTAGCCGTGCTCAATGCAGAATTTCGTATCCCCTTGGTGCGGGCGTTATCGAGTGGCCCGATTACTTCTAATTTCTTTCGCAATTTACAGTTCACCGGATTTTATGATATAGGCTCCAGTTGGACAGGTGCAATTCCCTTAGGTAATGCGAATGAAGGCAGAATTCGAGAAATCGTCAGTGGGCCTTTTACTATTGACATCAAAGAATATCTTAACCCATGGCTTTATAGCTACGGATTTGGTTTCCGCTCTATGATTTTTGGCTATTACCTGAAGTGCGATCTAGCTTGGCCAGTGATTAACTATAAAGTGCAAGATGCAAGAGCACAGGTGAGCCTTGGGTTTGATTTTTAATCTACTCGCTCAAAAAATTTCTACCTTCGTAGTCAACTTATCCTATGATTAAATCCATGACTGGCTTCGGCCAAATTATTGCCAGCCCAATAGATGCTAATGTGGTGATTGAAGTAAAATCTCTGAATTCAAAATTCCTGGATTTAACGTTGCGCCTTCCAAAAAAATTTACGGAGAAAGAATCCGAAGTAAGAACCATCGTGGCTGATCTTATAGAACGGGGTAAGGTCAGTGTTGCCATTGATTATCAACCGAACCCTGGAGCAGAGGTTTCGGAACGTTACGATGAGAGTCTTTTTTCTGCTCACTATTCAGAATTAAAAAAACTGGCAGATAAAGTGATGGCAGGATATGATAGTCTATTTCAATTAGCATTGGATGCGCCGGGTGTAAAACAAACCAATGGAGCTGAAACAATTGACCCTGGGGAATGGGAGAAAGTTAAAAAGTGGTTGTTGGAAGCAATTGCATCGTGCAACAACTTTCGCGAAGCAGAAGGAAAGGTGCTTGGGGAAAAATTGGAAATCTACATTACCAATATTCAAAAAAACTTGGATCAGGTGGGAATGATTGATTCAGGCCGTATTGAAAAAATCAGAACCAAACTGAAAGAAAATATTGCCAGTCTTTTTGGTAAGGAAGGACTGGATCAAAATCGCTTGGAGCAAGAAATTGTCTACTACATTGAAAAGCTCGACATCCAGGAAGAACGGGTACGCCTGTCCACCCATCTTTCTTATTTTTTGAAAGTGATGAAAGAACAGAACTCCAACGGAAAGAAGTTAGGTTTTATAGCTCAAGAGATTGGTCGTGAGATCAACACTATTGGTTCAAAGGCCAATGATGCAGCAATGCAAAAATTTGTAGTTGAAATGAAAGATGAACTTGAGAAAATCAAGGAGCAGCTAAATAATGTGTTGTAATTTTTTTACCTGCGTCTTCTTGGGGGGCGTTTCTTTCCCCCGCCTCCTCCATTGCCTCCAAAAATTAATCCGATCGAAAATTCCAATCCTGTAAAATCGATTTTTGCATCTTTATAATCGATGGGTAAAGTTTGCAATGAGCCAGACATCGTCCCCCCCAAGGAGTTTCCTTTCAAAGGTATATCGGAACTGCCCATCAGATAATTCACTTCAAATGAAACTCCGAATTGATTGGTGACATACACGGTTAGCTCGCCACCAAAATGAGTACCGAAACCCGGATTATTTTGAAAAGTCAAATCGGAATTAGCTACATCCCATTGCTGGTAAGTGCGGATGGCTCTGTCAATGTTTCCGTAGTTTAGTTTTTGCGCAAAACCATAAAAGAAGAACCCACCTCCTTTAATATCAAATTGCATTTGTTTGCCCTTTAATTGAAAGACTAATTCTACTGGAACGAATATGGTGAAGTTGGGGCCGAGCAGTGGCTCCTTCGATTCAAATGGTAAGCCGACAATATTCATTCCAGACATTCGGTATAGTGTTGCACCTGTCTGTATACCTAAATATTTGTTAAAGTTGATGCCCACGCCGCGCAAGGAAAATGGACTGACTGGTGTGGAGAAATAACCATTTCGTGGTACGAAATAGGAAAATGAAAGTCCTACTTCCTGTGCATGAGACATTACCATGCATCCTATCGCCAATGTCAACGACAAAAATAATTTTTTCATACCGCTTGTAAGTTTACGGGTCGAAGATAAAGTGATTCTTTCTATTTTTAAGGAAGATAAATTATGACCATGAAACACTTCTTTTACTTTGCCTTTGTTATTGTATTGTTTGCTTGTTCGAAGCAAAATCCTCAGGCCGATTTAATCATTTACGGAGGGGAAATTTATACCGTTGATGACAGCAATCCGATCGTTGAGGCAGTAGCCGTGAAAGTTGATAAAATTATTTTCATAGGCACTAAAGATGAAGCAGAGAAACTTAAAAATGAAAAGACGCAGAGTATCGACTTGCAAGGAAAAACGATGACACCTGGATTCATTGAAGGTCACGGGCATCTGTTTGGTCTTGGCTTTAATGAGCTCACGTTGAATTTAGCTGACGTGAAGACCTATGAAGAATTGGTTGAGAGAGTGAAGGATGCCACAACGAAAGTAAAGCCAGGTGACTGGATTATCGGTCGGGGCTGGCATCAGGACAAGTGGGATACGAAACCAAAGAAGTTGATCAAAGGATTTCAAACTCACGAACTTCTCAGTGCGGCATCACCCGATAATCCTGTTTTTCTCACACACGCCAGCGGGCATGCGGCATTCGTGAATGCGAAAGCCATGCAAATAGCAGGGGTGAATCAGTTGTCAAAAGAGCAGCTACAACAAAACTCTTCTGACGGCGGGGAGATTATTCGCGATCCGCTCGGAAATCCAACAGGAATATTTGTAGAGCATGCGCAATCACTAATAGGAAGATTTATTCCGGAGTCTTCGATCGAGACGAGATCCAAAGCGTTGGGATTAGCACTGGCAGCTTGTTTGCGAAATGGCATCACAGGGTTTCATGATGCTGGAATAGGCCAGGAAAATATTGAGCTGCTTAGAAAATTTAAGGATGAAAGGAAACTAACGGTCCGGTTGTATGAAATGATTTCGGGTGCTGATCAATCTTTAGTGCGAGATTATTTTAAAAAAGGTCCTGAGATTGATTCAAGGCACTGGCTAACGATTCGCGCGGTAAAATTTTATAGCGACGGCGCACTCGGCTCACGTGGAGCGTGGCTACTTGAGCCGTACGATGATCGCAATGAAACATCCGGCATGGCGCTGATGTCGATGGATTCACTTTTAAAAGGATCGAGAGCTGCGTTGAAAGCAGGCTTCCAGGTTTGCACACACGCAATCGGTGATCGCGCTAACCGCGAAATATTAGACCGCTACGAAATTGCCTTCAAAGAAAATCAGGGCAAGGCTAAAGACGCGCGCTTTCGCATTGAACATGCCCAGCACATCAACCCGCAGGATATTCCTCGCTTTGCAAAGTTGGGTGTGATTCCGGCTATGCAAGCCATTCATCTTTCTTCCGATCGGCCTTGGGCCATTGATCGGTTGGGAGAGAAGCGTATAAAAGAAAGTGCGTACATGTGGCAATCGCTTTTAAAGTCTGGCGCGCATGTTGTAAACGGAACAGATGTGCCTGTTGAACCTATCAATCCTATTGCAAATTTCTTTGCATCAGTCACTCGTCAAACTTTGAAAGGCGAACCAAAAGGGGGTTACGAGCCAGAAGAAAAAATGACTCGCGCACAAGCATTGAAGTCGTTTACTCTCGATGCGGCCTATGGAGCATTCGAAGAAAAAATAAAGGGATCAATTGCAGTTGGCAAGCTGGCCGACTTCACCGTCTTTTCGCAAGACTTAATGACTATTGCAGATGATCAAATTCTTTCAACGAAAGTAGAGATGACCATTGTGGGTGGGAAAATTCTCTACGAGAGAAAGGAAAATTAGAACCGGATAAAAACAAAAATGTCCTGACGTTGCCGTCAGGACATTAACTTCCTATATCGAGTCAATAATTAATTGAAATCGTTTCTGCGGAAGCCACCGGAACGAGCGGGGCGCTCTTCACGAGGGCGGGCTTCGTTCACCACTAAGCTCTTTCCAAGGAAGTCACGGCCATTCAGCTCATTGATGGCGTTGCGTCCTGAGTTGTCATCGCCCATTTCTACGAAACCAAAGCCACGGCTACGTTGCGTTACTTTGTCCATGATGATCTTTGCAGAAGTCACCTCGCCATACTGAGCGAAAAGTTCCTTCAACTGGTCCTCGGAAGCCTTCCAGGGAATGTTGGCTACATAAATGTTCATTGTTTTTTTAATTAAGTGATAAATGTTCTTGCTAAATCAATAAGGCCGGAGCTGACAATAAACAGATTGGGTTTGAATACTACCAGGTGGGATTATATCTTTAACGGTGCCAAAGGTAACAATAAATAACTTTAAAATCCAAGACCAACGGTTTTCGGTCGGATTGTCCGGTATTTAACGAGTATTCTTGGCGGCTTGGCCAAGCGAAACGCAGGCCATCGGGCTATTCGCTTCAAGTCCGGCCATGTCTCGGGCCTTCTGCACTTCGGGCTTTCCGCTACTATCCCTAGCCGATTGAGCTCGCCAGATTTTTAGCCGTCAAGAACAACCATCAACGTTTCATCATTTCTACTTTACCCAATTGAACAGGAACATCTATATTTAAATCATTATAAAACCTTGGCTATGAAAAAATTATTTCTCTTCGTTTTCTTCATGTTGTCTTTTGCAATCGTATTCTCTCAATCGTTCAATGTCCGCCCAGGAGGCACACAAAAACCTCCGCTTCATGGTAAAACCTGGATGGCCATCACGGGCAAACCGTTGGCAGCGACAGCAGGAGCAATCACATTTCAAAAAGGAGGTAATGCCGTGGATGCTGCTTGCTCGATGCTGGCAGCCACATGTACTATGTGGGATGTATTAAGTTGGGGAGGCGAAACTCAAGCCTTGATCTACAATCCAAAAACAGGAAAAGTAATTGCTATCAATGCACTTGGTGTTGCACCGACCGGCGCGACTCCCGATTTTTTCAAAGGCAAAGGCTATAATTTTCCACCCAACTTTGGCCCACTTGCTGCCACTACGCCAGGAACTGTTGGCGGACTGACAACCATGTTGGCTGAATATGGAACCATGAGTTTGAAAGAAGTGCTTGCTCCAGCCATGCAGCTTGCCGAGGGTTATCCTATTGAAGCACAAACTGCCAACTCCATCGAGCGCGGCAAAGAGATGATTAAAAAGTGGCCGTATTCAAAATCGGTTTTCCTTCCCCACCTTGGTGAAAAACGCGAAGCACCAGAGGCAGGTGAAATTTTCAAACAACTTGATTTACTGGAAACACTGAAGAAATTAGTTGACGCAGAACAACAAGCATTGAAAAAAGGAAAGAACAGAAAAGAGGCGATCTATGCTGCTTACGAAAGATTTTACAAAGGAGACATTGCTAAAGAAATTGTAAGAGGAAATAATGAACAAGGTGGATTATTTACCGAAGCCGATCTTGCCAATTGGAAAGTAAAAATTGAGGAACCGCTTTCTATAAACTATAAAGGCATCGAAGTTTATAAGATGCAACAATGGACGCAAGGACCAGTAATGCTGCAGGCGCTAAACATTTTGGAGAACATTGATTTGAAAAGTATGGGCTTCAATTCTGCCAAGTACATTCACACCTTGTATCAAGCGATGAACCTTTCTTTTGCAGATCGTGATTTTTATTATGGCGACCCGGCGTTCTCATCCGATCAACCGATGAAAGGTTTGCTTTCTAAAGAGTACGCTAAAGAAAGGGCGAAGACAATCAATTGGGAGAAAAACGATTCCAAAGTTGGTCCTGGTGATCCGTATCCTTTCGAAGGAAAAGTGAATCCTTATCAAAATTATTTGAAGGAGTGGAACCAGGCATTAAACTGGAATGTGCCTACTCCTCTTGATGAAAATTATTTGAGCAAAGTGTGGACAGGCACAACATCGGTAGAAGCCGCCGACAAAGAGGGTTGGGTTGTCTCCATCACGCCTAGCGGTGGTTGGATACCCGCATGCATTGCCGGTAAGACAGGGGTAGGCATGAGCCAGCGAATGCAAAGTTTTGTGTGCGATCCTAAATTAAATCCATTTAACGTGGTAGCTCCCGGCAAACGGCCACGGGTAACATTAACGCCATCGCTGGCACTCAAAGATGGAAAACCGTTTGTATCCTTTGCTGTGCAGGGTGGTGATACCCAAGATCAGAACTTATTGCAGTTCTTTCTCGATATGGTTGAATTTGGAATGACAGTGCAAGAGGCAACAGAAGCACCTAACATTAATACCTATCAATTTTATCTTTCACTTGGTGATGGGGAGGATGGACAGGATCGGAAGCCTAAGCCGGGTTATATTTTGATCAACTCAAATACCCCGCCTTATGTTCAGAAGGAGTTATTAAAGATGGGCTATCGCTTAAGTGTTGATGAACGCACTTCAGGACCGATAAATGCCATCTATTTTGATTGGAAGCACGGAAGCTTTTGGGGAGGTTCCAGTAATCACGGAGAAGACTATGGAATTGGATGGTGATTTGAAGTTATAAGTTATCCGTTAATCGTTTAGCAGTTTCTAGTAACGGATAACGAATTAACTGATAACAATTTCAATACGCACGCTCTACAGATCCTGAGCCGTATACTTTCTTATTGACTTCTTTAGTATTGCCCTTGTGCTTTATAGTTCCACTACCAAGAACGGTCGCTTCAAGTTTATTAGTGACGCTGATTTCACATGCGCCTGAACCGCTTACTTTCACTTTAGCACTCTCTAATTCACAAGGAAAAGCATTTACGCTGCCACTCCCACTGATGTAGATTTCATTATTTGTCGCGTACCCCTTCAAGGTTATGTTTCCATCGCCACTGACCTCCGTCTTCATATTATTTCCTTTGATGTCAAGGTCTATGCTTCCGGTTCCTGATACGGCAAGGCTAACATAATCTGTGGCGATGGAATTTTCTGAAATAATTTTTCCACCGCTGTTCACCTGGAGTTCATTGATGCTCTTTACACTTACCATTACTTTCATAACAGCCTTCAATTTGATATCGTCAATTTTTGACCAGAGGCTTTTGCTGCCAGTATCCGGCTTGCGCTCCACATTGATCATCAATACTCCGTTCTCTACAAATATTTTTGTCAAGGCAAAAATGTCGGGATCGGCTTCTACACTTACTTCCTGTTTGTTTGTTTGTTTAAGGTAAACCGTATAATTCGAATTCACATAGATGCTTTTGAATTCGGGAAGTTCTAATGTTTTTTTGGTCGGTTGTGCAAAAGCGATGGAGGCAGCTGATAAAAGCAGGAGGGATAAAACGATTAGTGCAAGGATGAAATTAAGTTTTCTCATAGTTATAACGGCTTGAATTCCAGAAATTTAAACACCTTTAAGCATAAAGTAAGTTTAGATTCGACAAAATTGCAAGGATTGCGCCGAAAAGTTTAAACTGAAGCTAAGTTACTTCCCTGGTTTTCGGAAGATGAACCTAAAGATTAGGATGAAGGCAGCCAAGCCAATGCATAGCATAAGCAAAACTTCTGGGGTAACTAACTCGGCACCGTGCATGTCTAAAACTTTATACGAGCCTGTAATTTAATATCATTCCGCGTATCGCCAGCGATTATTTCCCCACCTGATCCAATTGTGGTTCGGTCGGTATAACGAGTGTGGCCCCAACGAACCCACACATCTATTTTGTGGGTGAGCCGATACTGAAGCAAAAGGTAGTTACGAACTCCTTTGCCATAGTAGGGTGGAAAGGCAAAGCTTAGCCAGGCATCACTCTCGTAAGCATACAGGCGATTGTCATAATCGTCGGTGTCAAACAAAGCGTATCTGCCCGTTATGGAGACACGACCAAGTGCGTAGGTTACATCCTGAATCAAAGCCATGCCATGGGTGACTTTATTCGTGACTGAGTAGCTGCTGAACTGCGCCCGCGTGCGAAAGCTCAACTGCTCATTGGCGGCGTAGTCGCAATTGATCCAATAATTTCTTTTAATGCCCTGATCAGTCAGGTATAAATTATTGACAACACCTGTGTTTCGTTGTTTGGATTCTTCGCGCATTTGTAGAAATATAGATACGGTTTTTGATGGGCGAAAATTGAAACGAACTAACCACTCACTTCCATCCGATGGCGAATAACTTCTAAACTTCAGCCAGGGAAATGAAAACAAGTCGAAATATCCAGCTATGGAATACTTTTTATTAAAGGAATATTTCCATCCCCAATACATTCCAGTTTCATTTTGTGAAATAGAATTTTCGGCAATGGCATTGCTATAGAAGCTGTAAAAGTTCTTGTCAAACTTTCGGTAAACAAGTGACACATCGAGTTGAGGTGTTAGACTAGTTAAAATTCCCGCTACCACTGATTTGCCATGGTTTATGGTTTGGCTATACTCACTAAAAAATGAACAGTTGCTGAAGTTATAATTCAAATAAGCTCCAGCATTGCTGTTGGAAGTGCCTTTAAACTCAAACTGATTAAAAAGTGATGGGGTAGGAAGTAGCGGAGAGCTGAATAGCGTTTGATGGAAAATTGCCCCTGCATCAAACGAATTTTTTTTGAATTGAAGAATAGAAGCGAAATTGGATTCTGTAATTGTATTTCGGTCAGCCAGCTCGTTAGCGGTGCGGTGAAGGCCTGTATAACTGATTGAAGAGAGATATTCGGCCGATGAAACTGTGTCTTGGTGCAGTGCTCCATCGCGCCCCCGTGTGGAGGCCATAGAATGCAGCGTTACATTTCTTGAAAGGGAATAGGAGAGTGCCGTACCTCGAAAAAATCCAGCTTCATAATTGGAAGTATATGGCGTGAAGCCAAGGTTCGGCCTGCGCATGGTGTTGACTGCTTCGCCGTTCTTTCCAATTCCAAAAACAGAACCAAGAGTAATCCCCTGACCAAATTGAGCCTGATAGTCACCAAAAATTAGGTTTTTAACTCTTCCTTTATTCAACGTTTGCACATGGAAGGATAAATAATCGAATCCATAATATCCTTTTGAGGGATTCCATGAGACCACTTCGCCTGCATCTTTTTTCATGGTGAATCCTAAACTGAAATCGCCAGCACGACTGGTGCGATAGCGTGCATAGAAATTATCGGCTGATCCGGCATACCGATTGGAAGGCGTTGCTTTTTCTGAATAGCCTTGCTGTGGTTCTGTTGTTCTACCCCATCGAAGGAGTAAGTAATTGTTTTGCTCACTCTTTATCCGCATGAAAATGTTTAGGTTGAAGGATTGAGTTGCATCCGACACTACTACGAATGGAATGATTTTTAAAAAGGTTTGCCGATCGAGAATGGTTTGAAGCTCATACACTGAAATATATGAATCTCCTTCTAATCTGTACTTCAGAATGGAATTGATTTGGTCCTGATTAAGGATATAAAGAGACCGAAGTTGTTCCTCCGTTACCTTGTTCAAATCGAATGGATTAGAAATAAGTTGCAGATAGTTTTCATACAAATCCTGATAATTGATATCAAGGTCTTGTATGGCAAAAACTTCATCGACAAGATTAGCTGGATTAATATCTGTTCGAGGGTAATCTTGAGCGAACAAATTTGAGCATGCAGCGGCTACGACAAAAACGGCTAGTCCGCGCATTTTTATTTTTTGATTTTGGATGGGATGAGGTAAGTAGCAGATACCTGATGTGCAGCTCCGGTAAGTTGATTGAACCGAATAGCATAATCAAATTTCAGGTTTTTCTTTTGTGCGCCCAGCCCAAAATAAGCCGCATTGGGATTAAGGTTGAAGCCAGTTCGAAAAAAGACTTTTTTGTAAATCGAATATTCTAAGCCTGTCTTCCATATGGTTTGATAGTCGAGATCTTTTTCCAGTTCAGTGGCAACAAATATTTTATCGGAAGTTCTAAAGCCAATGCCAAGCACTAATTTTGTGGGAATCCGTTCACCATCACTACCCACGAGTTTTGATTCGGTTAGGTTGGTAATGTAAGCACCAATTGAAAGTTGAGATGTGATTCTTGTAATGCCGCCAAAGTCAAAACTCACAGCCGTGGTGTTTCCAAAACTCTCTACCCGGTATTGCGTGTAATTGAGTTTTGCTCCCAATGAGGTATTTCCAATTTGATTTCCTACTCCGAAAGACACGAGATGCTCACTGTAAACGTCATCGCCGAAACGAAAAATGCCGACAGCTAATGTTCCAACTTTAGAAGGAGCTGAGATGGATGCCGCCATTCTATTGGCACCAATCAAAGCGGGACGAGCCTCATAAGCAAATGAAACATTAAGTTGATCTACACGAGCTAAGCCTCCAACATTGTTAAAGAGCGACCATTCATCTTCTGTAACTGAGGTTGCGTAACCTAATCCAGCAGCTCGAGCCCCAATCAGCGTGGTGGTACTTTGAGCACTAGCCGCTTGTGCTATTATTGCGGCTAACACATGAAAATAAATTTTTACTTTCACGATAGGGTTGGTCTTTTGTGATCGATTCTTAGGGTTCACTTTCTACGATTTAGGCGCCGCAAGGTCGTATCAGTCGACCCCTGAAATCAATGAGGGTTTCCCCGGTACGGATATGGTATTTTCCCCGTTAGAAACAGAAAGTTAAATTTTGGATGAGACTATTCGCACTTATAATATTATGGATACCAAGCCACTTCGTGGTCGGTCAGGAGATCGTGAAAGAGTATTATCAATCCGGTGAACTGAAAGGTGCAGGTAAGATCGTGAGCGGAAAGAAAGAAGGTGAATGGATTTTCTATTATCCTTCAGGAAAAAAGAATTCTATTGAAAACTATAAAGAAGGAAAACTACATGGCGAGGTAACCTACTTTTATCCTAATGAAACCAAACAAGGTCTGGAGAGCTGGCAGGAGGGAGTGATGCAAGATTCAGCCTGGTACTTTCATCCAAGCGGCGAGCTTAAAAGTAAAGGTGTCTTTCAGCGCGGACAATACCATGGTCAATGGAAACATTTTTATAAGAATGAAAAATTGGAACGAATAATTTTTTACCTAAATGGATTGCCCGAAGGAGACACTTTTCTATACAACGAAAAAGGATATTTAATTCAGGAAGGAAAATATCATCAGGGGTTAGAGTCTGGAGAGTGGAAGTTTTATTCGGATGAAGGCAAATTAAAATTCTATGGCTCGTATAGTGAAGGTAAGCCCATTGGTATTTGGTATGAAATAAAAAAAGAAAAGCCCAAGATTTACAAGAAATATTAGCTAAAATTCCTTCTTTAAGCTGAGAAAGAAACCCTGGTGTTGTTGAGTAGTAAATGTGAATTCTGTTCGAATCACCAAATCGTAAACAGTAACAAAATCGAAACCTGCCCCCCAACTACCAATCACCTTGTTGGTTAGCCGTGTGTTGAGTGGCGCCAACTGGCCGTTGCTATCGCGATAGTTCATGTAGTATTGAAAATTTTCTGCGTAGCCCCAATCGGTATAGGCTTTTAAATAAATTGAAAGAGGAAGATAGCGCAATTGTTCTTTTGGCATAACATCCATATCCCAGACTTTATGAAATATTCTGCTTTTCAAAGTGGTTTTGTTAAGCACAAACCAAGGTGCTTCAATTACATTGATTTCGAAACCACGCACCAGTTGCTTACGGTAACCCATGCCGTTGTATAGCGCGTAAGGTTGTGAAGATTGTGTAGTGGCGTAACCCCCGGTATAGTTGGAGAGAAATAAATTCTTTTTTAAAACTGTGTGCCACGCAAAAGATAGACCTCCTTCTAAAATATCAACTGAACTCCCTAAACCTAAACCGGTTTTCTGAAAGTAACCAGCTATTTGAAAGCCCTTTAAAGGATATTGAATTACATCGCGATGTTCCGCGTTAAAGGAATAGTTAATAAATCCATATTGAAGTTGGAGCCGCTTTCCATTATCCCCGAAATAATTTGGGTTGAGCACAGCGATGGTGTCTTTAATCTGACCGTCCCGGTATCCAAATTGAAATGAATGTGTTTCAAAAAAAGATTTTCTATAGAAGTATGTAAAGGAAGCAGCTTTAGTTACCCTTAAAGGCTTATCGTATTTTAAATATTCGAGGATGTGATTGTTTGTAAAGTAAGCGAGGTTCTTGGGTTCTGAGTATTCGAAGTTAAAACCGATTCCCTGTTTTTGTTTACGATCGATGTATGGCACCCGATAAGAAAGTTCGTACTTCTGGGTGAAGCCAAATTGCAAAATCAATTGGAGGGTTTCATTTCTTCCCCGAAAATTATAACGGGTTAGATTTACGCCATAGTTGATGCGGCTAAAGTCATGTTTATAATTTATCCACCACTCACTGAAATTTCGATCAGAGAGTTCAAAGATGGGAATAGGAAACGTATACCATCGTTCGGTGACTTCCACCAATAAGTCAATTACGCCATTGCTTAGTTCGAGACTTCGCACGGTCACGGTGTGAAACAAACGAAGATTGTATATTTTTCTTTTGTCCCAGAGCAACTCATGCGGTAATCGCTTTAAGCTGATCGTATCACCATGTTTTAAAGTTAGTTCCCTTGAAATAATCCATTCTTTGGTGACTTTGTTACCTATAATGATGATGCGATTAACGGTCAGCACTCTTGATGAGTCAACAGGAGCGATGACAGTGTCCATGCGGCTGTCTCCTCCCATTATTCCCAGAAATCCAACAATCAGCGCAAGCATGGTAATTAATTACGAATCACAAATTCCAAATGACAAAGGTTCAAACAAAATTTACCGATTGCTTACTGCAATTGCCTATTAATCCTCTACATCTTTAGCCAAAGAGGACTACTTACTATCCACTTTTTTATAAGACCTGATCAAAATAAACACACCCACCAGCACCAATGGAATACTCAGAATTTGCCCCATGTTGAGCGGCAGTTTGTCTTCAAACGAAACCTGGTTCTCTTTGAGAAACTCGTATGCAAAACGCAGCGACCACAAGATGATCATGAACATACCAAAGATCCGTCCATCAGGCAAATTGATTTTGTAGCGCGACCAATACCAGAACAGAAACACAAATAAGATCAGGCAAGAAATAGATTCATAGAGTTGTGCCGGATGTCGCGCGATGCCAAAGGTGCGGACACGGGCTGCAAAAGTTCCATCCTGTTCTTTTACAACGTTATATTGAAGAGCGTGCATGCCCGGCTCGTCTACAAACTCATCTAGCCGATTTAGATAAAAGCGCACCTCATTAGATATAAATGAGCTGGCTTGCATTTCGTTGGTACCTTTTTTGAAAAAAAGCAAGATGTCTATGGGCACTCGCCCATCTTGGCCTTTGGGAAGGTCATTTTTTTTAATTTCTATAAAATCCACGGGGTTATTTCCATTTTTATTTTGCATAATCGCCTCACTTACTCGATTAACAAATACAACGCTGAGTGGATTGTTAGAAGGCTTTCCGATGATTTCTGAATTGAAGAAATTTCCCAACCGAATGAAGGCACCAACAAGGCAGACCAAAATCACAATGCGATCAAGCACCTGCAAATAGTTTTGCCCGGGTTTTTTCTTTCGGCTGTAAAGCCACAAGGCAAATAAAATTCCAATTGCTCCGCCATGGCTTGCTAAGCCTTGAAGACCAGTGAATCGAAAAGGATTGAATTCAAACGGTAAGAAAATGCTCCAGGGGCTTTGCCAAATAATTTCAGGCTGGTAGAAAACAACATGACCAATGCGTGCTCCAAGAATGGTAGCTACTGCCATATATACGGTAAGTATTTCAACATCACGATCTGGTTTCCCTTCTTGTTTATGGATATAGTACAAAATCTGCTGAGTAACTAAAAAACCGAGGGCAAAGAGCAACCCATACCAGCGTAGCGCAAACGGACCTATAGAAAATATTTCGGGGCTACCGTTCCAGATAATAAAATCGATCATAATTGGAAAAGAATTAGAAATTGAACACAATGAGAGTTTAACAACCGGCAAAGATAACGCTTGCCGTTAAATGACCAAGACTAGGGTAACTGATCCAGTTCGGCTAGTTCTTCAGCAAAATTTCCGCTCAAGATGGGAAAGCGGCACCAACTGCGAGGATCCACATTCAGGTCATCAAAATGAAAGGATGGGGCAATGCGCTCACGTTTCCATTGGTTTGCAGTCCAGAGGCGGAAAAATTTTTTAATCTGAATTTTTAGGGTGCCGTGGTCAGGATAGTTAGCAGCCATTTTTTTATAGACCTCAACGGGACTTTTCCTGTCTCGAATCCCTAGCTTTTCTATAGCAAGCAAAACGGAGTAAGGCATTAAATCTTTTTCATCAGTCTGAGCTCGTTCTAATGGACGTAGCTCGGCTGTGGGCTGCAAATTATTGACATACGATAAACCTGTATAACCCAATTCTTTTTCCGCCCACTTCAGCCATTGTATAATAAATGGTTTATCTACTCCGGCAATTGGAGCAAGACTTCCACTCGTGTCTCCATCCATCGTAGCGTAACCGACATCACCTTCACTTCGATTTGAGGTGGTGAGCAAAATCGATTGCTTCACATTAGCCAATAACCAAATGATAGGTGAACGTGCACGAGCCTGTATATTTTGTTTAGCGATGTCATCGGTTTCCCATGTCAAGTTTCGGCCTAACGCATTTTCAATTTTCTTTTCGTAGGAATTGACTTCGTCATCTATCTTCCATGAATGAAATTTTGCCCCGATTGATTGCGCCAATTCTTTCGCTGCTTGCAATGTAGTTTCAGAAGAATTTTTTGTTCCCTGATAGGCGCAGGTTAGTAAATGTGCGACTGTTTCTTTTTCTGTTTTTAAAATTGGAAGCTTGAGCTGTTCACAAAATTTTTTCAAGCCCAATTCTTTGGATGCTCTTCGCACCATCTCAGCCACAAGCACAGCACAGGTTGATGAGTCAGCACCACCACTTAAACTTAAAACAAAGCCTTTCGCTTTACTTTTTCTTAAATAATCAAAAAGAGCAAGTGATGCTGCTTTTGCAAATTCCTCGTTCTTCTCCTTGCTATCGCGAATAGGATGAATCGTTGTTTTACCAGGAGTATCAAAATTGATATCGCAGGAAAGAAGATTGAAGTTTTTAAAGGATAGTCGTTCGTTGACAGTAATTGTTTTTCCTTGCTGGGCAACAATGATGTCGCCATCGTAAATCATTCGGCCAGCCTCGTTGCCCAGATGGTTGACAAACAGATAAACACAATTAAAAAGTTTCGAACCCTCGATTACGACTGATTGTTCGCGCACTTTACTTTTGCCAAAAGCAAAATGACTCGCACTGCCATTGAGAATCAATTCCACGCCACGCTCCTTCAATTTGTAGCCTGGTCTTCTTTCTTTCGACCAACCGTCTTCACAGATTTCAAAACCCATCTTGATTCCGTGCAGATCATAAAAAAGATCACCAACCATAATTTCATGGCCGGCAATTTTTATCTTTTTTGTTTCGTTGGGTCTCCAAGCGTTAAACCAGCGAGGTTCATAGTGAACTCCTTCACGAGGTAGATTTTGTTTAAGTGTTATTCCTTTGATGTTTCCATTATCAACAACAGCGGCACCATTATAGGTAATGCCGTCAAAACGAACCGGCAATCCGATCGAAACAGTAATGTCTTTGCAGTGAGGAGCAATAACAAGCAGTTTTTGAAATGCTGTTTCACTAAGCCAATCGCTGAGAAAAACATCTTCACATCCGTAACCGGTGATACACAATTCTGGCAAGCACAAGATTTTTACCTGATCAGCTTTGGCTGCATGGATTGCTTCTAAAATATTGGAAACATTATTGCTCCAATCAAATGGAATTTGATTCAGTGTTGCTCCTCCTATTTTAATTATCCTGTCCAAAATATTATTTGAAATTAGAATTCAAGACTTCCTTACATTCTTAGTAAACCATTCGCTTTCGTTTTGAGTTCGGATTTCTGAAAGAACGCTTGCTGAAATTTTTTCGCGGGCTCGTTCGATGGCTTTTTGAATCATCGGATGATCAAGACTCTCATTCTCATCCAACCCGAGCTTTTCTAAAAGGGAGATGATATTATCAGAACCAAAATTTTTCAATAAAGGATCTTCCAGCGACAGACAAAACAAAACTGAGTTTTTCGTTTCAGCTCCACAAAGCTTTTCAATGACTTTATTTTCGAGATCCATCAGCGGGTAATGCCCATCAGCAATGATAGTCTTTTGTTTGGCTTTTAAGGAATCAACGTGCGGGGAAGAAGAAACGAACTGAGTATTTAAAATATAAATCGTCTTGTTCTCGTTCAATTCAAAATATTCATCCATCAAAATATAGGGTACCTGAAATTTGTTAAGAAATTCTAAAAGGGATAGATGGCGATCATCGAACCAGGAAATAATAATGGATTTCCCTGATTTTGAAATGACTTGTAACGCTTCCGTTATCATTCCCTTCAGGCAAGCCTGCCTTGTTTTCCACACCTTGTCGATGTGGGCTGGAACGTCTGGTTTTTTTAGGAATGAAAACATTGATGCAACGTTTACAAAAATATCAAAGTGTAAATGATTCGTAACTAAATATTTCACCAAAACGGGCAGGAAAAATTAATAATCTCACTGATTATGTCGAGTTTTGTAGATAGACAAACTAAACAAAGATGAAAGAGGTAACCGTTCAAGAGTTAAAAAAACTGATCGACAGTAAATCCGATTTTCAATTGATTGATGTTCGCGAGCCACACGAGTATGATATTTGCAACCTCGGTGCTGAGCTAATACCGCAAGCCGAAATCCCGCACAACGTAGATAAAATTTCGAAGGATAAACAGGTTGTAATACATTGTCGCAGTGGTGGGCGCAGTGGCAACATGGTGCAATGGTTAGAGAAAAATCATGGCTTCACTAACCTGTACAACCTTAAGGGTGGCATCCTGGCATGGGCAAAGGAAATTGATCCGAGCATGCCTACTTATTAATCAAATTAAAAAGTTATCTTTAGTTTAAGCAATAACGTAATGAAAGGAGTCTGCAGATATGGGTGGGTTCTCTTTATTTCTGTCTTTTTGCTAGCGTGTGCTTCTTCAAATTCTACGGGTTACAAAGCGAAATACAAGAAGCCTAATCCGAATAAACCGATGCCTTGTCCATTAAAAGATTGTTAGTCTATGCGCAAAATTATCATCGCAATCGATGGGTACTCGGCATGTGGCAAAAGCACCACTGCCAGGGAAGTAGCTTCCATTCTTGGTTACCGGTATATTGATTCGGGAGCGATGTATCGCGCAGTGACATTATATTTTTTAGACAATCATGTTTCATTGACCAATCCGAAAGAAATTGACAAAGCATTGGATCAAATTCATCTTGCGTTTCACGTCAATTCACATGGTGTCACCGAGTTATTTTTGAATGGGGTAAATGTGGAAAAGAAACTTCGCAAGATGCGAGTGTCTGAAAACGTAAGCCCGGTGAGTACTATCAAAGAAGTGCGCCAGGCCATGGTAACACAGCAAAGGAAATGGGGAAAAGACAAAGGCATCATCATGGATGGCCGCGACATTGGCACTGTGGTTTTTCCTGAAGCCGAGCTAAAACTTTTCCTTACGGCCGATATTCAAGTGCGAGCTTATAGAAGACAACAAGAACTACTCAATCGCGACAGCCTTGTTGATCTGGATACGATCATCAGCAACATCACCGAGCGCGACCGCATCGATAGTACTCGAAAAGAAAGCCCACTCGCTAAAGCGAAGGATGCTATTGAGATCGACACTACGCACATCACCATTGATGAGCAGGTAGATGAAGTGGTAAGACTTGCTCTTAATAAAATGATTGGAAAGAAGAAGTAAAAAATAATTTCTACTTCAACCCATACCTATCAATCATAAACACCAATGCGGCCATAGCGGCAGCGCCCATCTCTAATTCACGCTTATTTACTTTATCAAAAGTGTCTTGTGGTGTGTGATGATAATCAAAGTAACGTTGTGAATCAGGATAATAGCCAATCATGGCAGTGCCTGATGATGCCATGGGGCCAATATCTGCACCACCACCATCGTGACCAAAATCAGAAAGGCCGTAAGGTTCAAACATCGGTTTCCAACTTCTGATTTTATTTTTTACGACATCATTGGCAGTCATGGAGAACCCGCGTGGAGTAAATCCGCCCTCATCCGATTCGATGGCGACAATGTGATTTTCATTTTTAGCTTTCGCGATCTCTGCATATTTCATTCCGCCACGCAAGCCGTTCTCTTCATTCATAAACATCACAGCACGAATTGTTCTCTTTGGTTTCATGCCAAGTGCTTTAAAAAGTCGCAACACTTCTATCGACTGCACACAACCTGTGCCATCATCGTGTGCACCTTGTGCAAGATCCCACGAATCTAAGTGTCCACCGATGTCAATGATTTCATCCTTGTACTCGCCTCCATTGATTTGACCGATGACATTATAAGATGGAGCATCATCCAGCATTTCGCAATGTGTTTCAATGTACACTTGCAAATCCTTTTCTTCTTTCAAAAGTTTGGAAAGGAGTTCAGCGTGTCTGGTGCTCACGGCAACAGCAGGAATTTTCTTAACTTCTGATTGGTAACGAAGAGCACCGGTGTGTGGATAATCTTCGATGTTGATCCCCATCGAACGAACAATTACAGCTAGTGCACCAAGTTTAGCCGCTTCGGATGCGCCACTGCCACGTTGATCAACAGCTCCGCCATAAGCAGCGAACGTGTGGATTTGAGTGGGATCCATTGGCCTGTTGAAGAAAACAATTTTCCCCTGCACGGCTTTCGTACCTAATTGCTTCAATTCATCAAAGTTTTTTACTTCAATGATGGAAGCTCCAACTCCTGAAGGCCCCGTTCCTACTGAATTTCCTAATGCACAAACAGAAAGATCAATCGTTCCCATTTTTTTGGAATTGATTACACGCGTTATTTCTTTCTGGCCGCGCACCCAATGTGGCACCATTACGGGTTGAAGCCACACTGAGTCGAAGTCGTATGTTTCCATGAGATGCCGACTCCATTCAACGGCCGCTGCTGCACCTGGCGATCCGGACAACCGTGGTCCAATTTTCAAACAGAGATCGCTGAGCATCTCATACGATCTACCTTTGCTTAATGCTTCATTAAAAATTTCTTTGATGCCCTGCTGATCTTGCGCAGTCTGGGCTTGGAGCGTAAATGGTAAACAGAAAAGGAGAAGGATCAGCAGTTTGTTCATGATATTATTTTAAGGTGTCAAATATTGCGAAAGCAATTCAAAAAGAAAATATAATTTTTACGCAGAGGTTCCTTCCCATACTATAAATGCCTGATCGACCATTGGGCGATTGCTTGTAGTATTCGAAATATTTCAAACGGCTCATGTTTGACTGATAAGTAGCATCAAGTACATTGTTCACTTGTATTTGAAATTGCCAGTTGGTTTTTTGAGATTGATGGATAGTAGCTCCACCTGCAAGATTTAATAACGCATAACCAGGAGTTGTCGTTTCGGTATTGAAGAGTTCGAGGAAGCGGTTTTGCCTAGCATTAAAATCCATTTCTGTTGTGACGTTCACGCCTGACAACCGTTTTGATTTTAACTCGATCTCCTGTGTAATGGTGCTCACCCAACGGGCCGGAGGTATGAAGGGAAGGTATTCACCTTGTTGTTTTTTATTTTCAAATAATGGATTGCGATTGAATCCATAACACAGGGCGAGTTGATTATTAAAGCTAAATCCACTGATGTTTTTTGGTTTCCAAGAAAATGTTCCCTCCAATCCATAAAGTTGTGCAGTAGCTTGCTGGTATTGAAAAGTCTTGTTGCCTTGTGCATCGGTAAGTGGATTTCCTTGCGCATCGGTGACTTGATTGAGATAAATAAAATTTTCAATGTTCTTGTTGAACAAACTTACTGATGTCGACACTTCAGAAAAATTGGCGAACAGTCCAAAATCTTCCTGCCAACTAAACTCGGAAACAAAAATCGGATTACCGATGTAAAGAATATGTGCCCCGGCATCCAATCCATTCGATGCAATCTCTGAAATGCTTGGAGCGCGATAGCCTCGAGAGAAATTAAATTTCAAATTAAGAATTTCATTAAGCTGATAAGCTGATCCAATGCTCAATGAAATGCCGTGAAACGATTGGTTGATGGCAGGGAATTGTAAGGTAACGCCAACAACATCCGGCGGAGCGACTTGCTTGTCAAAACCTGTGGTGGTATTAGTGTTTACATAAAAATCATAGGTACGAATATTTCGCGCATCCACCCGCACACCGCCAACTGCCGTCCAATTTTCTTTTTTCCAAGTGGCTACGCCAAAGGCGCCGAAATCGGTGAGATCATAATTGGGCACTGGAAAGTTTGTTGCGTCTTTGTTCTTGTTGTTTTGAAACATGCCATTAAAACCCAAAGAAGTTTCGATGTGAGAAAATTCGGGCGCATTGTAACGAACGCTGTAATTAATGGTATTGAGGCGGAGATAAGTACCTGCTTGCTCCGGAACCGTTGGGTGATTAAACTCTCTGCGAATGTTTTGTGTAAGAGCCACCAACATACTTATGTCTCCCTTACCAATTTCGTAATGATTGTTGAGATAAGCCCGATAATGCTGAATGCGTTGATGCAATGGACTTAGCTCGTAGGAATTCAATTCCGAACTTGATACGATTGGCCGATTCTTGATATCATCGTAGGCACCTTCATAAATCTGTTTTGTAAATTTTCTCGTGAGAGAATCGCGACTGCCATCGGGAATTCCCTGGAGGTTATCATATAGCGAGAGATTGAAATGAGAGAACCCACCATGACTTTTGTATCCGATTAATGCTGAAATATTTTTTTCCCGAAATCCCGTATTGAACACTCGGTCGTCAACTGAATTGGAATAATTTTTTGCGATGCGATATGAACCACGTGCAACCCAAAGCCAATGTGTGCTTCCAGATGAAAGACGAAACCCATTTCCAATCAGTCTGTTGTTGCTTTGATATTCGGATAGCCATCTTCCCTTTACTCTGCCATCGTTCTCTTTCGGAACGAAAGGCAACAAACTGACAACTCCCGCCAATGCATCCGATCCATAAACTAAGCTGGCCGGGCCTTTGATTATCTCCGCTCGTTCGATGTTGTAATTATCAACTTCCAAGCCATGTTCACCGCCCCACTGCTGACCTTCTTGTCGCACGCCATCGTACAAAGTGAGTACGCGATTGAAACCCATGCCTCGAATGAAAGGCTTTGAAATATTCGGACCGGTTTTGAGTGCATTCAGACCGGGAGTGTTTTTCGCCAGCACATCAATGATGTTATTCTCATTCGATCGTTCAATCATTTTAGGTGTCACGTTACTAATAGAGATAGGATTCTCTTTAATAAGCCCTGTGCGAGCAACAGCAGTTACTACCACTTCATCCAATGCAGAGGGAATTGACTTCAATAGAATTTCATATTCAATGTCTTCAGCTATTCGGAGTGTGTCGTTTTGATATCCTACATAAGAAAATGCAAGTTGATCACCTGGGTTGGCTTCTATTTTAAATTTCCCATAGTCATCCGTGATTGTTCCCTTTGAGCTGCGCAGCAATGTAATTGCGCAATGTGGCAACAACTGGTGTGTGTCTGCATCCTTCGTTATGCCACTAATAACATGTTGTGCTTGCAGATTGAATGCAGTCATTAAAATTAATAAAGTAATATATTTCATGTTTCAGAAAAATCTATAAGATTAACAATTGAATAAAAATAAAGCATGACGAACGTCAGGCCTTTGAAAAGCAGAATGCTTTTAGATAAAGGAAGCAGGAGGTGCGCGACCCTGAGAATAGGATACGGTAATCCGCTCGATGGAGAAGTTGTGTTGAACTTCGTACGTATTGAAAACCGGACGATCAAAAGTCAAAAGAGTTGTCGGTATGAACGCATGATTATAAAAATCAATGGAACACACCTTACAATGTTCATCATGCTTTTGTACTCCGGCAGCTCCGTCTTTCAAAGGAACTGAAACTGACTTTAATTGATGTACATCATGGTTGTTGTGAAAGAAATTCACCGCCACCTGTGCAAACAGCAGCGACCCAATCAGGAAAGCAGAAGAAACAATATGAAGTGCTCTTGATTTCAACACACTACAAAAATAAGAAGCTTGGCACTACAACCAAGTTTCTCGGGTTCGAATTACATCAACGGTTAGTTTGTCAATTGTTACTTTGTGAAGGAACAGATGAACCTGGAATTTGCATAGGTTGAGCTGGTTTTATTTTATCATAATCAACAACACCTGTCTGTTCAGTCCATTTGAAATATTCTGAAGAAAGCTTGTCTACAATTTCAGGAAACTTCGAAGACAGGTCAGTGGTTTCACCTCGGTCGTTGCTTAAATCATACAGTTCCCATTTATAAGAAGGATAAGTGGAAACAATTTTCCATTTGTCTTTGCGGACGGCACGGTTCCCGGCACGCTCCCAGAAGAGTGGCTCGTTGCGATTGACTTCCGAGGCTTTGCCTTCCAAAATCGGAACCAAACTTTTTCCGGCAAGCGGATGCGACTTTTCATTATTATAAATTGCGGGATAAGCTGAGCCAGACAATTCATAAAATGTTGGAGCAATGTCTATGAGGTGAGCTGTTCCTTTTACAATGTAACCTCCTTTGATTTGTTTTGGGAACCACGCAATGCATGGTGAACTGAAACCTCCTTCGTGCATATTATTTTTGTATTGACGAAACGGAGTATTCGAAACAGAAGCCCAGCTTTGCTCTTGGTAATCATAAGAACCAGGTGATCCGATCGGTCCTGAATTTCGTTGTGGCTTTATTCTAGAACTTGCATATCCACCTTGAGCGCCATTGTCAGAAATAAAAACAATGAGGGTATTTTCATCCTTCTTTAACTCTTTCAATTTTGCGAGAAGCCTGCCTACACTTTGGTCAACACGATCGATCATTGCAGCGTACACTTCCATCTTAGCTTTCCAAAGTTGCTTTTGATCGAAAGTAAGATTATCCCACTTCGGAACTTCATTATCTCTATTGGATACTTTTTGTTCAGGGAGTAGTATTCCCAATTCAAGCTGACGTTTCAATCGCCGCTGACGGAGCGAGTCCCATCCTATATCATATCTGCCTTTGTACTTCGCAATGTCTTCGGGCAATGCCTGTAGGGGCCAGTGCGGAGCATTAAAAGCGAGGTAAAGAAAAAATGGTTTGCCGGTTTTGTTTTGATCATCCAAAAACTGAAGTGCATTGTCGGTGATTTTGTTCGTGAGGTATTCTCCCGGTTGTAATTTTTCTTTTTTATTGTTCTTGATGAGAATAACAGGTTCAGCTTTTCCATAATCACCAATGTCAAAGTAATTGCTTGCGCCTGGAATGAAACCATAAAACTGTTCGAAGCCACGCTGGTTCGGCCATGCGAGACTGTCTTTTCCCAAATGCCATTTGCCTGACATTAATGTACTGTATCCATTTTGTTTTAGCACTTCAGCAAGCGTAAGCGATTCTTTATTTAAAAATCCCTGGTAAGCAGGAAGCCCAAGGTTTACATCGAAATATCCAACGCCAGCTTTATGCTGATACTGACCGGTGAGGAGCGAAGCACGTGTGGGTGCACAAATCGAGTTGTTATAAAACTCACGAAAACGTATGCCTTCATTCGCAAGCTTGTCAAGGTTGGGCGTTTGGATTTCTGATCCATATGACCCAATATCAGAGAATCCCATGTCGTCCACCATGATGAGCACAATGTTCGGTTTCTTGACCTCTTGTTTTTTCTGCGCTGTAGAAAAGTGAGAGGCTAAAATCAGTGCGATGAAAATGCTTACTGTTTTTCTCATGAGTTATTTCGAAATTTTACTTCGATCCTCCACTCGAAGCTACAGAAACAAATGTTGAAGAAGCAATTTTCTTTTGGGTTTCGAGTGGTTCTTTTTCCTGGTTGATAAAGCCCAATTCATGATTGAATTGTTGCCCTTTAGTAAGTACCCAGGTAAGAAACAAACCTGCACTTTTGTTTTGGGAGTTTTTATTGAAAATAAAATTAACAGGATCATTTACGAATGCTGAACTTTTTGTTTTCTCAATGTATGCGATGACTTCATCAAGTGTGTTGTAGATCTGTTCATCCTTGTCAACTTTTCCATTGGCATTCAAGTCAAGTGGAATGATGGCGAGACTATCTACCACTTTTCTGGTTTTTGTATTGTAAATGAATCCGAGGTTGTTAAATGAAAATCCATTGACATCTTTTTTCACTGCTTTGGCCAAGTCCTGATCATCGCCTTTAATGCCGTTACCTTTTATTTTTTTCGGATCTGCGCCAAAATGACCTGCAAATGATTTCACGGCACATACGGGTCTGTCACGCACGTACAAATCTATGGGCACTTTGTTTTGCGTAGAGGCAAGAACTGTAGGTGATTCAGTATTGAAGAAGATTTCTCCCAACTCCTTTTCGGTAATGCCTTTTGATTGAAGCTCTGCCAAACCGGGCCGATTGCTATTCACTACTGGCAGTTGCACATAGCGTGTCGCCACGATAGACCGTTGAGACTCTTTCAACTCATCGGATTTTAATTCATAGGAGGCAATTGAGAAGTCAATGCTATCGGCTGGTGCTGTTGGAGCAATAGACACTTTAATGCGTGGATACTCTTTGTTGAACTCAGTAATCCATTTGTTTACCAAAGGATAGGTGAGGCGTGTGCCGCGCAATTTTACAATGTCGGTTTGTTGTTGCGCAAAAAGAAGATTTGAGACAACTACGAATGTTGAAAGTAAGACTTTTGTTTTCATAATTATTTATTTTGTGTTACTACCATAACGGATTTTGTTTTAGTAATGGATTATTATCTAATTCAATTTGAGGAATCGGGAACAAGCGATTTCTATCTACTGCGTTTACCTTTCCTGCATCTTGCAGTTTTTTAACAAAGACTGATTGATTGGAAGCGTCACGCTGACGGATCAGATCAAACCAACGTTGATATTCATACACGAGCTCCAGCTGACGATCTAGATAAACAGAATCGCGAAACTGATCTTGAGATAATCCAATCGTCAGGTTTGGAAGTCCGGCTCTCGCTCTCACACGATTAATGGATTTATATGCTTTGGTTGTTGGGCCGTTGGCTTCATTCTCAGCTTCAGCATGTATCAACAAAATTTCTGCATAGCGCAATAATGTAACATTGGTAGCAGCTTCTGATGGCACTGCAACAAATGCATCGGGATCGTAAGCTTTGTTGAAATATGGAATGGAGTCTCCAGGATAAGCGGGATTTGCAATCGGTGTTCCGAACTTTGCCCCATTTTTAGGATTTACAAACTTCGTTACAAAAGTTACTTTGCTCCGCTTGTCTGTTTTCTTATACAGTTTATAAATGTTAAAAGACTTATCCGCACCTTTGGTATAAAAATTTACCTGATCTGAATAAAAACCAACCACTCCGAAGCTGGAAGGAAACTTAGGCAGTGTTCTATAAAAATCATTGCGGCCTTGTCCCTGGAAGTTGGTAAGAAATTGTGCTGAGAAAATATGCTCTTCATTGTTTTTGTAGGCTGGCAGAAACACGTGCGAATAATTTGTTCTTAAATTATATCCGAAGTTTCCTGTTCCTCCATCGATTGGAGAGAGCACTTCTTCAGCCTTGTTCACGGCATCCTGAAAATGCGACGTTATCTGCAAAGGGAAAGAAGCTTTCGTGAGATAGACTTTTGCAAGCAATGTTTTGGCAGCCCCGGCTGTTGCGCGGCCGAAGTCTCCGCTTGAATACTTATCCGGTAGAATAGCTGCGGCCTCCGTTAAATCTTTTTCTATTTGATCATAAATTGCAGTCGTTGGCGATTTGGCAATGTAATAGTCCTGTGGAGTGATATAATCTTTATCGTCTGTTATCAAGGGAACATCCCCCCACAATCTTACCAAGTTGAAATAGATAAAAGCGCGATTGAATTTTGCCTCACCGATATACTGATCTCTCTGTGCTGTATTCGTTCCAAAGTTGATCTTAGCAATTTTGTCGATGGCAACATTGGCACGTCTGATGCCCGCATAGTGCTGCTGCCAGTTTTCATAAATAGTGCGATTGGTGGAAGAGAAGTTATGAACTGCAAAAGAGCGCACATCCGCGTTTACGGCGCCTGGTCCAGGGTACTGTTCATCGGTTGCAAATTCCATCCCAATCTGTAGCTGGGCGTTGTAGGCGGATTGAGTAGAGCCGTTGGTCCCTCCAGCATTATAAAAAAAATATGTGGCATTTACGGCAGTCAATGCATCGGCTGGTGTTTTGTAATACTGATCTTCTGAAATGAACGACTTCGGGCTCTCTTTGAGAAAATCTGCGCATGACACGGCTATCAGAGAAACTACTACAAGTATTGTGATGAAATAGTATATTCTTTTTATCATAGTGAATTCGTTTTTCAAATTGATCAGAACGTTAATTGTACTCCGCCTTGCACTGACCGGTAGTTGGGATACACGCCATTATCTACACCACGATTGATCAGCGCCTGACCTGCTTGACTCGCTTCAGGATCATAACCGGTGTAATTCGTGAACGTCAACAAATTTTGTCCCGATATGTAAACTCGAAATTGTTTTAAGTGTGCTTTTGAAATCAGCCCGATGGGGAAAGTATACCCGAGCGAAATATTCTTTAACCTTATATACGAAGCATCTTCAATGAAGCGATCAGAGATCGTAATGGCCGGATCTTGATAAGCCGCTTTTACATCAGTATCGGTGAACCCTGGATCATCAGGACCACGTGTTCCAGGAACACGATAAGCTAATGCTGCCGCGGCAGCTCCATTGCCTGCACCATTGTTCAGCTCAAGTTGTCCACGGTTTTGGTTATAAAGTTTTCCGCCAAAAGATCCCTGAAAGAAAATCGACAGGTCGATGTTTTTGTAACTGAATGTATTGGTAAAACCTACATTGACTCCGGGCTGATTCGCAATCACGATTCGATCCCACGATTGAGAAATGACACCGTCAGGAACACCGTTAGGTCCGCTAACGTCTTTGTATTTCTGTGCGCCTACTCCCTTGAAGGCCTGTGGTGTCAAAGCGTTAGCTCCATCTTCACCTGGTTGAATCAGACCATCCGCTTTATAAACAAGAAATGAACCGAGTGGCTGACCTACTTGAATTACGGATGGGGCATTGGTGTTCGGCACAATTCTGGAAATACCAGGACCTAAATCGAGAATTTTGTTTTTGTTCAGAGAGAAAACCAGAATCGTATTCCATCTCAAGGCAGAGGTTGTATTGCGTGTGTTGACAGAAAGCTCAAAGCCTTCGTTAGAAACGGCTCCAAGGTTCTGAAATACTGCAGACTGTTGACCAGAATTGATATTTCCACCTACTGCAAGACCTGATGTTCCTGATACGATCGCGCTAAGAAGAAGATCTGTTGTCTTCTTATAATAATAGTCGGCAACGACATTCACTCTGTTATTGAACAGGCCTACATCAACACCAACATCCACTTGAAAAGTTTTTTCCCAACTTAAATTAGGATTAGCCACATTGCTTGGAGCATAACCAGAAACAGTTTGGTTGTTGAAATTATATCGGAAGTAACTGAGCTGTGAAAGCGATGAATAAGGAGGAATCGATTGATTACCTGTCCAGCCAGCGCTCGCTCTTAATTTCAAATTGCTGATCTGCCGAAAATTTTTCAGAAATTCCTCTTGGTGAAGGTTCCAACCCAATGCTGCTGATGGAAAACTTCCCCACTTATTGTTAGCGCCAAACCGCGATGATCCATCCGAGCGTAGTGACAGCGTAACGAGATATTTATCCTGGAAGGAATAGTTAACTCGCGCCAGCCATGATGCTAATGACCATTGACTATAACTGGAAGATGGTGAGTTGGGAGTAACTGCTGAGCCTAAATTATTATATGTAAAAAAGTCGGAAGCGAAATTATTAGCTGAAGCAGTTACACCTTCCGATGTTGAACGTTGAGCAGTAAAACCTGCCGTTGCATGAAAATTATGAACACTATTAATTACTTTGGAATAATTGATCGTGTTTTCGTTCAACCAATTGTAAGTATTAAGTGTGCCGACAGATGCAAAACCTTTCAAGGACAATCCCTCAAGCGTTGAATTAGGCAAATAGCGGTTTTGTTTGTTGATCAAAACATCTGTGCCGAACAAAACTTTTGCAGTCAAACCATCTGCTATTTTATAATCAAGAGAAAAATTGGCGAGCAGACGATTGGTGTTGGTTGTATTTGTCTGGTTGTAAAGCGAATTGATCGGGTTGGCCAACGCTTGATCAAGTCCTGATTGAACTAAAAAAGTTCCATCATTTTTATAAATGGGAAGTGCTGCAGGCGATTGAATTAAATTAGGAATGATTGCATCAGGTGCTACTTTTGCGTTGATCGTGCTCGCATTGACATACGATTGAAGTCTCAATCTGCTGTTGAACTCATGATCAATATTAAATCGAAAAGTATAACGTGTGAACCCCGTATTTATTAAAGTTCCATCTTGGTTAAAATAATTTCCACTGAAAGCAAGTTTTGTTTTCTCTGTTCCTGACAAAAAAGATAAACTGTGACTTTGAATGGCAGCTTGTGTGAAAGCAGCATTCTGCCAATCGGTACCAATACCAAGTGTGTCTATTGTATAACCACCAGCATCGGCAGCTGCTAGGTATTGCTTGTTTGCAGACTTCAAGTTAGCCACAGCTGTAGGACTTGTATTAAAGGCGGCATCTTTTCTAAGTTGCCACCACTGTCCTGCATTTAAAAGTGGAATTGTTTTAATAACGCTTTGCACACCATAATATCCGTCATAATGAATAGACGACTCGTTTGACCTTCCTTTTTTTGTCGTGATCACAATAACACCGTTCGCTCCACGTGATCCATAAATCGCAGTAGCAGAGGCGTCTTTCAAAACATCCACTGATTCAATGTCGGCTGTGTTGAGTGTAGAGAGCGGATTGATTTTTGGACCATTGGTAACTCCCGCATCAGCAGTACTGTAATCATTGTTGATAGGAAAACCATCGATCACGTACAATGGATCGCTTGATGCATTGATGGAATTGCTTCCTCTGATTTGCACACTCACGCCACCACCAGGTTGTCCGCTGGTTTGTGTTACAATAGCACCGGCCACAGCTCCTTGCAAAAGCCTTTCGACCGATGCGACAGGTTGTGTTTTCAACTCTGCCGGAACAGAAGCAATCGACCCTGTAATGTCTTTTCGCTTTTGCTCGCCATAACCCACTACAACTACTTCATCCAGTACGTTGTTTGTTTTTAATTGTGCGATGATGGGTTCTTCTGGCTGCTCGTATATTTCAACATCTTGCCGTTGGAAACCGACAGCATTAATGGCTAACGTGAATGGGAATTCCTTGGAGGTTTTAATATTGAATTCCCCATTGGCATCAGCAGCCACAGCGTTATTGGTACCCTGTATAAGAATGGTTGATCCCGGTATTGGTTCGCCCAAATTATCTTTGACTACACCTGTAATGATTTTTTCCTGTGCTTGAACCAGTTCAAAGGAGAATACAACAAGTATGCTTAAAAGTAAATTTCTTTTCATTGGATTCTTCTTATTTTTTTGTGGTGTAATTGGTTGTTAGCGCTGAAAGTTTTTCTTTCTCCTTCTGATAGCGTTGGGAGTTTGGTTTTAAATATCCAAAACGATGAAGGTCATCCTGGCTTTGGCTGAACGCCCATGTTAGAAAGTTCAACGCTTCCCGGTTGGTATTTGTCTTGCTGACAGAAATGTGGAGATACTCGACAGGAATATTTCTTAATTTACTCGATTCAAGTTTTGCTATGATCTCATCCACATCATTAACTTGTTTTTCATTATTTGAAACGCGGCCATCACCATCCTGGTCGACTGGAATAACAGTAAGACCTTCCAAAATTTTCCGAGTCTCAAGATTGTATAGTAACCCGAGAGTCGCATACGAAACTCCTGTTGAATCTTTTAATAGAGCTTTAATAAGATGCTCATCAGAGCCGGAGATGGCTTTTCCTTTTATATTCTGTTGCTCGAAACCAAAGTAATGAGCAAACGTGATGGGTGCTCCTGCGCGTTGTAACCGAGTGTAAACCGTGAGAGGATAGTTTATTTTTTCCTGATTCTTTTTGTCTGCAAACACGTCTTGAAAGAAAATTTCTTTTATCTGTTTTTCTGTCAACCCCTTGTTGCAGTAATTTTTTGCGAATTCCGAAGTTGAATTAGCCGCAGGTAGCAATGCGTATTTTCCGAAGTAAAAAAACTCGCGGCTGTCTTTGATGTTCTGATTGGGCTCGTAGGCTTCAATCAAAAGATCGTAGTTTGTTGGATCAACTGTGCTTCTGGGATCAATCGATATTTGAACAGAAGGATTTATTGTTTTATAATCTTTGATCCACTTTTCAACTAGTGGATAAGCAAACCTAACACCGGTGATAACGACCTTTTCATTTGAAGTCGACTGTGCAAAGGCAGCACTCGTAAAAAGGACTAAGAAGTATATCACAAAGACTATGAAGTAAATTATTGTGGGCTTAAATGAGTTCATTGTTTAAGAGATTAAGTAGTTAGAAAGAATAAGTTTGTTTTATTGAATGGGTGGCTACGGAGTGCGATTTGCCTCACTGCATACCACGATATGCCGACAAGGAAAATGCACCCGTGAGCCATTTATACTGACGCACCAAATAATCAGAAAGACTAACGGATGCGGACCAGATTAATGATCACAACAACAACAGTGCTTGCTTTCAAGCGCGTGAAAAGGTGAGATGTGATTAACGTTCATAACTTAAAATTTTATAGTTCCAATAATTTATTGGTAGGACGAAGCACCTTACCTATACAAGGCAGGTTGCCAGAGGTTCATGGAGCCTATTCTCTCCCCTCGTTCTGTATAAAATCAAGTCTCGTGGGAAATGATTTGTCTACTAATTCTATAGGACAAATGTATTTAAATTCTACATCCCCGCAAAAAAACTTAAAGATATTTTATAGGACGGTAAACTGATCCCATACCTGGTTTAAGGAAGTTGAGCAAGTGCTTATTGAATTCTTCCGCGTTTTCCACCATCGGAACGTGACCGCAATGCTCTATAAATCTTATTTCAGAATTTTGCAAGAAATCATGAAAGTGCAGGGCCACTTCTGGACGAGAAATCCGATCTTCTAATCCCCACAAGAGTAGAATGGGGTGATCAATTTTATTAAGAAAATAAGTGACACTGTTTTGTTTTGATGATCGGATGAATGATCCTATTGTTAATCGTTTTGGTATGTTTTGAACAGTCGTATAAATTTCTTCAACAAAATGACTGGGTGCAACACTGGGTTCATAAAATGCTTCCTGAACTTTTTCCTGAATGAAATCGTAATCACTTATTTCAGAAGGGGTGGCTTCCTCAAAATTTGAATTTTCGAATAACCCTGCGCTTCCAGTCAATACTAGCTTTTCGACTAATGAGGGATGGGTGTACGTATACAACAAGGCCACCTGTCCGCCGATCGCATGACCCACCAAAGTGACATTCTTTAATTGATTCCATTCTATAAATTCATCTAATACTTTTACCAGGTACTTGATATTGGTGTTTTGTACTGGCAAATCAAAAATGGGAAGCCGAGGTACGATTACACGGTATTTTTCCTTCAGGGCGTCAACTGTTTTCTTCCACAACGCAAAATTTCCAAACAAACCGTGCAGTAAAATAACCACCGGTCCATTTCCTGTATTGACATAAGTTTGATTGTATAAGGGCGGATTTATCTTTTTCATTTTAGACTTAGTTTAATCAGTAGACGAGCGGCGGGCTAACTTCCCCTCACGAATCAACGTAAAAGTAGAGACGTTGTTTCATAAACCAATAAAATCTATAGATTTTATAGACTATTAATTTAAATCTTCTATTTTTGCGTGAAACAAAGTGAAAGTCATTTAATGGACTAAAAAATTAAAATCGAACCGAATAGCATGTATTATATCGCATTTATTATCCCGGCTTTTTTTGTTTTTCTCTTGCTTGAGTATTGGATAGCCTCTGTAAAAGGAAGATCAAATCTCTTTTCATTTGAAAGCTCTGTCACTAATATTTCCATTGGAATTGCGGAACGTTTGCTAAATCTTTTGATTACGGGAAGTTTTTATGGACTTTATTATTACATATATGAAAACTATTCTTTGTTAAAGATTCCAACTCACTGGATCACTTGGGTTATACTTTTACTGACAACGGATTTTGTATGGTATTGGTATCACCGGTTAGGGCATGAGATTAATCTTTTTTGGGGTGCGCACATTGTGCACCATCAAAGTGAAGAATTTAATTACACAGTTTCAGCCCGAATTACGACCCTGCAAGCAATTATCAGAAACTTATTTTGGTGCTCACTTCCATTAATCGGGTTTCATCCAGCGATGGTTCTTTCAATTTTGGTAGTGCATGGCACGTATTCATTTTTTACGCATACTCAACTGATCGGAAAACTCGGCTGGCTAGAATATATTTTCATTACCCCGTCGCATCACGGTGTGCACCACGCCTCCAATGAAAAATACCTGAACAAAAATTATGGTGACATTTTTGTTTTTTGGGACTTGCTGTTCGGTACGTTTCAACCGGAAGAGGAGAAACCTGTGTATGGTTTAACTCATCCATTGAAGAGCCGGAGTTTCCTGTGGCAACACTTTCATTATTACATGGAGATGCTGGAGGCTTGCAGACGAAGTGGCACTGTTTGGAAATCAATTAAGATCATTTTTGGAAGGCCCGAAGATTTAGACCAACGCATTCGTCGGGTACTGGAGGCCAAATTGTTACCACGAAAATCATCACCCAGTTATACGTTTCGGTTCAAGGTATATCTCAACATTCAATTGGTAAGTACTTTGCTTGGCCTATTTCTATTCACTTTGTTTTTCAACTATTTCTCAGCCGTTGAAATTACTTTAGTCGTACTAGTGATTTTGTTAACGTTGATTAATTGCGGAGCGCTGATGGAACAGAAGCATTGGATTTATAATCTTGAAGTGGTGAGGGCTTTACTCGTTTCTTTATACATCAGTTATTCGCAACAGAGCATTGGGTTTTTTATCGTGAGTCTGGTTGTTTTAGTTCTCATTACCTCCATAGAATCAGTGGAGCGGTGGTACTTTAAGTTCGTTTATGATTGGAACCCAAAGAGAAATCTTGACTGATAATTAAGAAATTTAAAACGGATCAATAAATTTTATGAATTCAGATTACACAAAGTTCACGTTAAAAGAAACTATTTCAACGGAACAACGAAATTTTTTCGATGAGCATGGCTTCATCCATTTTGAAAATTTTATCAATCCCTATACGGTTCAATTGATTATAAAAGCATCATTGGAAGTCGAAAGGAAATGGATTAAAAATGATGTTAAAAAAGTAAATGGAGTGCCCATCAAATACGGTGTGGATATCAATGGTGCGCCTATTGTACAGCGATTTGCTTTTATTAATCAACACCATCCTGTGCTTGCAGAATTTTTGCTCGACCCCCGATTTAAAACGCTTTTAAATTTGGTTGGTCCAGAAGCCCGACTTGGTGAAAATGAAAAAGATGGAATGGTCTTTAATCATTATGTGAATGGTACTGGCAGCAAGTTCACCCAAATGGGCTGGCATGTGGATGGCCTCCGTGATATTTTTCAAGGCACAAAACTAAACCCGATGCTCAATGTGGGTATTCACCTGAACAGCCTCAAGCCGGAAAATGGAGGACTGCGGATTATACCCGGTACGCATAAGCAAGGCTTGTATGATCTTTTATTTCGCAAAACTCATTTTCTAAATAATGAACCTGATGTGAATGAAGTGTCGATAGTTCCGAATGCTGGAGATTTGACCATCCATGATGGAAGACTATGGCATCGTGTGGCGAAATCATCCGTCGTTGGCGAGGAGAGTAGAAGGCGAGTAATTTATATTCCCATTATCACGGGCAAGTACAATCCCAAAAATGAAGACAGTCCTACTTTGTTTTATCAGCGATTTGCTGGACTGGTAAAGTAAGTGTCATAAAGTCTCGTGGCCGAGAGGATAGGTAAAGCTCTGCAAAAGCTTTTACAGCGGTTCGAATCCGCTCGAGACGTCTAGCCTGGCAGTAGAGTTTACTCATTGAACTTGTCCCTGATTTAAATCGTTTGCAAAGGAGTTGCTAACTTGCATTCAATTTAACAGGAACAGTTATGGCTTACTTATTTGATTCCTTCGAAGGCTGGAAGAAATATTGTTTGGAAAACAAATTTTCCCTGGCCGAAACCGTGCAAGAATACGAGCACGAACAAAAAGGCAGAACTTCTGAAGAAATAAACGAAGGCCTGATGAAAGCGTGGAAGGTAATGAAGGAGGCCGTGCACACTGGTCTGGAAGAAGACATGACTTCGCGCTCAGGTATGATCAACAACGGTGCAAAGAAAGTATATCGTTACCCCAAAGCAGTTTTATCTGTAGAATTTCAGCGATTGATTTCACGCGCTCTCGCGGCAAAAGAAGTGAACTCGTGCATGGGTCGTGTGGTGGCTGCACCGACTGCTGGTGCGAGTGGCATTATGCCAGGCGTGTTGTTCACGCTACAAGAAATTCATCACATCGATGACAAAAAAATTATTGAGGCGATGATGGTAGCAGCAGGGATCGCCATCATCATCGAGCAAAAAGCATCCATTGCAGGAGCGGTTGGCGGATGCCAGGCGGAGACAGGCACAGCTGCAGCCATGGGCGCAGGCGCAATTGTTTATTGTTTGGAAGGAAATATCGATCAAGTATTCAATGCAGTGGCCATCACGATTCAATGTATGCTTGGATTAGTTTGTGATCCCGTTGCCGGCTTGGTTGAAATTCCCTGTGTGGTTCGCAACGCAAGCGCAGCAGCGATCGCTAACAGCTCAGCACAAATTGCTTTAGCCGATGTGAGTAGCGTAATTCCCGTTGATGAAGTGATTGAAGCCATGGGAGAAATTGGTGCGAGCATGGAAACCCGTTATAAAGAAACTGCACTCGGTGGATTGGCCGCCACTAAAACCGGACAAGCCATCGCAAAAAGAGTTTTGATCAGAGATATTGAGGTGCTGCCGGATGAGCAGGGGAGTTGATCTATTTTTTTACTTTAAAATCTCAGGCACAGCAACTCGACCGAGTAGGTATACGATGCCGGTGAAAACAAACGCCCAGAACACAGCGCTGATCAGCATGAAGAGTAAAATTTTTTTCTTCGACTTACTTAAACTTACTGCGAGGATAGTGCCACCAATCGGAGTGAGAAACACCGGAGTGAGAAAAGCTACGCCACCTAATCCGTACTTTGTAATAAAACCACTGAACCGGCTTTTCTTCTTTTCAGAATTTTGATCAGCGTCCTTCTTTTGAAAAAACCGCTTTAACAAAACATGGCGTAACCATTCCCCAAAAAAAGTAAAGGCCACCACACTCACCATCATACCGCCTATAGTGGCGATCACGGTGGTGAGGAAATGAAGTTTCAGGCCATAGCCTTCCAGCGGGCCAAGAATGAACTTGAGCGCACTGGATAAAAACACAGGAATAGCTTTCACTATTTCCTCAAGCATTGACAAATTGGATCAACTTCACAATAAAATCGATTTAGAAGGGCTAATTTTGCGAAAATATAAAGGAAAGTTTTGAAGAAAAATAAAAAACCAGAAAGCTCTTTTCAGCTACTGAAGCAGCTTTGCGAAATTCACGCACCTTCAGGTCATGAAGAACCTGTTAAGGAATTTTTATTGAATTATATAAAAAGAGAAAAGAAGCATTGGTTTTCGCAACCAGAAATAATCGAAGGCAAAGAATTTCAGGATTGCCTCATTTTAAAATTCGGAAAACCGCGTACGGCCATCTTTGCACACATGGATACCGTTGGTTTTTCTGTTCGGTATTTTAATCAGCTCGTTTCTATCGGCAGTCCGAATGCCGAAGCAGGAACAAAATTGGTTGGACATGATCCACTTGGCCCAATAGAATGTGAATTGGAATACGACAAAGAAGATCATGCATTTTATAAATTCGGCAGATCCATTGAGCGTGGAACAACACTCACCTACAAAATTGATTTTCGTGAGACCAAGGATTTTATACAAACTCCCTATTTAGATAATCGGTTAGGCATTTATAATGCGCTAAAAGTCGCGGAGACGCTGAAAGATGGCGTAATTGTTTTTAGCTGCTGGGAAGAACATGGTGGGGGATCAGTGGGGTATTTATCTGAATACATTTACAAAAAATGGAATGTTAGGCAAGCACTCATATCTGACATTACCTGGGTATCGGATGGCGTAGAGCACGGCAAGGGTGTGGCGATTTCTTTACGCGATCGAAATATTCCACGCCGAAGTTTCGTCAATCAAATCATTGCTATTGCAGAGAAAAATAAAATCCACTATCAATTGGAAGTGGAAGGTTCAGGCTCTAGTGATGGTGGAGAACTTCAGCGCGGGCCTTTATCAATCGACTGGTGTTTTGTGGGTGCACCAGAACATGGTGCGCATACGCCGCATGAAAAGGTGCACAAAAAAGATATTGAAGCAATGATAGATATTTATAAAGTGTTGATGACGAAGCTGTGAAACCTTTATCCTCTGTTTATTGGGCAAAATTTACGGGTAATTTTATTTTTTTTTGGAACGTCCCTATAAAGGTTGTTCAAAACTCAAAGCTTAAAAAAGATATGGAAATAACGAATGTACTTTATGAATAGGCAATGAGGAACTTTGAGCTTTGCTTCCCATTCAATGAATTTAGTCTAAGTTTGCAGTCCATTTATAAATGCTAAACAATGAAAGATTTTGGTATCAAGACAGCATTACAATCGCTGGATGTAAAAAAATCAAATTCTGGAACTTCTACAGGAAAAAAATGGATAAAGGCTTCCGGCAAATACATCGATTCACTTTCGCCTGCGGATGGTAAAATTATTGGAAGCGTAGAATCAAGCGATGAGAAATCTTTTGAAAAAGTAGTAACGCAAGCGGAAAAAGCTTTTGTTGCCTGGCGAATGGTTCCTGCGCCAAAGCGCGGAGAAATTGTACGACAGATTGGTAAGGCATTGCGCGAACAAAAAGAACATTTAGGAAAATTAGTTTCCTACGAAATGGGCAAGTCTTACCAAGAAGGACTTGGTGAAGTACAAGAGATGATTGACATCTGCGATTTCGCCGTGGGCTTATCAAGACAATTGAATGGGCTGACCATGCATTCGGAGCGCCCGCTGCATCGTATGTATGAACAGTATCATCCATTGGGCATAGTTGGCGTGATTTCGGCTTTTAATTTTCCTGTCGCGGTGTGGAGTTGGAATGCAATGATCGCATGGGTATGCGGTGATGTGTGTATCTGGAAACCCTCTGAAAAAACTCCACTGTGCGGGATCGCATGTCAAAATATCGTGAGCAAAGTTTTTGAAAAGAACAACGTGCCAGAAGGTGTTTCATGCCTCATCAATGGTGATTATAAGATTGGTCAACTGATGTGCGCGAATGAAAATATTCCTTTAGTATCAGCAACAGGATCGGTGCGAATGGGCAAAGCGGTTGGCCAAACCGTGAGTGCTAGATTAGGCCGTGCACTTTTGGAGTTGGGCGGCAACAATGCGATTATCATAACAGAAAATGCAAACCTTGATATGGCCATCATCGGCGCAGTGTTTGGCGCTGTGGGTACGGCCGGTCAGCGGTGCACGTCATCACGCAGGTTGATCATTCATGAGAAAGTTTATGAGGAAGTAAAAAATCGATTAAAGAAAGCGTACGGACAACTTCGCATTGGCAACCCTCTTGATCAAAATAATCATGTGGGCCCGCTCATTGATAAGCTTGCTGTGAAAACTTATAAGGAGGCGTTGGTGAAAATAAAAAATGAAGGCGGCAATTTTGTGATACCTGGAGGCGCATTGAATGGAAAAGGATATGAATCGGGATGTTATGTGAAACCTGCTATAGCCGAAGTGAAGAATCATTTTGAAATTGTGCAAGCCGAAACTTTTGCCCCGATTTTATATTTAATTAAGTACAAGACAATCGAGGAAGCCATTGCTTTGCAGAATGGAGTGAAGCAAGGATTGTCTTCAGCGATCATGACCACTCGCTTGCAAGACATGGAAAAATTTCTTTCTCATGCTGGCTCTGATTGCGGAATCGCCAACGTAAACATCGGTACATCAGGTGCAGAGATTGGCGGTGCCTTTGGCGGTGAAAAAGAAACTGGAGGCGGCCGTGAGTCGGGCTCTGATTCTTGGAAAGTATATATGCGCAGACAAACCAATACCATCAACTTTGGCGAAAGCTTACCATTGGCACAGGGTATCAAGTTTGATTTGTAAAAAACTGGTTTGGAAAACCAATTTATTCAGCCTATTTTTAACATTACCAATTAATCCTCTATGGCCTCGAGAAAATACCGCGCTGTAATGCTTATTGATGATAACGAGATCGATAACTTGATCAATCAAAAAATGATTGAAGCGGCTTCGATCACTGACAATATCTATACCCATACTGGGGCTAAAAGTGCAATTGAATTTTTAAAGAATATGGAGAAGATGGATGTAGCAGAGAAAGTTTTGCCCGATGTCATCTTCCTTGACATTGACATGCCATTGATGGATGGATTTCAGTTTTTGGATGAGTTTGAAAACTTGTCGGCATTGACAAGAAAGAAAAGCAGGATCGTGATGCTCACTTCTTCGATCAATCCACAGGATTTTAATCGCTCAAAAAAATACAACAACGTTAAGATGTATCTTAACAAGCCCCTCTCACACGATAGCATTTTGAAAATTGATGTTTAAGATCAGGCGTCTACAGCCCCTTCAATTGCAGAAAGCATTTCCACAAAACTATCATCCATCCTAATCAATGAAGTTGGTGCAAAGTAATTGACATTTACTTCTTTGAATTTAGGAATTATCGCATTGATCTTTTTAGCTTTTTCCTTCTTTGCTTCACTGGTTGCCACGCGAAGGATTTTCAAAAACAGTAATACATTTTCACATTCGTCTTTGCCGAACATCCGAATTTGGCGCTGCACACTGTTGGTAAGCTGAGTAAACAATTCAAAATCTTTAAGCATACAGTATTGCAATGCCAATAGTGCTTTGACCTCCATCTGCACGAACGGAAATTTTTTCAAACCCACTTCGTTGAGCATGTGATTGATAATCTTGGCTGCTTCGTCATACTTGCCAGCATAATAACAACTGATGGCGCGGTAACAGGTGTAGATGGCATGTTTGGGCACATCCTGGGTTTCTGCTTCAATATCCATCAGCAGGCCTTCGTTTTCAGAGTAAAGCTGCTTCTCTGTACCGTTACGTAGATGTCGCTCGATTTTTGAAATCAAAAAACGTGCGGTGAACGTGTAATTCGAGTAGTTAACCAGCAACGTAGCAACGGCATCGTTTACTTCTTCATAATATTTCTCTGCCTGGCGGTATACTTTGTAGTGACCATAATATTCCAAATGGAGGAATTCAAAGACCAAGTTTAAATGATAATAAAGCGGATCCAGATTATAGGTTTCAAAAATCTTTTGCACTCGTGCAAAAATATCTTCGATTGCTTCTCCTTCGTGCGCCATGTCATCCTGCTCAACGAACAGCCGGTGAAAAATAAGCATGCAACTGTGATAGACATACAACCGATGAGATTCGTATAACTTAGATACATTGGTCATCTCTTTCATCAATAGGGTCAATCCGAGTTTTTCGAGTGGATCGCCAGTGAGAAAATAATTTCCATACTTTTTGAAGTAATCGGCTAATAGATCTTCCGCCTTGTCCACAGCGAGCATGAATGCAACATGTCTGTTGTAGAGCTGTGAATAATTGAAATATTCGGGGGAATGAACGTGTAGTTTCTTCAATGATTTATAAACAACGGTAAGCTCACTGGCCAGGTCATAGTCCTGAAGCTCCTTCTCAAGCTTTCGAAGTGTGGCAATGGAGATTGTTCTTTTCTTGGTAAACAAAACTTCATTGAGGTTGGCGACCTTACGCAAAATATCGGTGCGGGGGCTTTCCATCTGTTGGAGCAAATGCTCCTCAATTTTTTGGTTGAGCCGTGAGCGCAACGTGTAGTAGGCATTAGCGTTCACTTCCAATTCAACCATAATCTTGCTGTCGGAAAGCTGACGTTCGCGAAGCGACTTTAGCACATAGGCAGACTTCTCGGCGTTACTTTCCATTAAGGAATCGTAGATCTCCTTATAATCCTTTTCGGAGAGCTGCTTGATGATATTTTTCAGTTTGGCCATGAATTGAGCTTATGGATTTTAAAGTTACAAAAATTAAATCCGCATACAATAATCTTACAAGTAAGACAATAAGGCAATAATTCACTAAGGAAAATGTCAACTTATCCGTCTTTTTAGGGTGGTTTGCTTTTTGTTATTTGTGCTGAAACGATATTATGGATACTTTTTCTCAAATGATAATTGATGCTGTAGCTCAGGTTAAGAATGCGGTCGTGAAGATTGATGTATACAAGACGGTGCAAGGCAAATTACGGCCAGCCGGGTCAGGATCGGGCTTCATTTTTTCTTCAGACGGTTTGATTTTTACAAATAATCATGTTGTAACTGGAGCAGAGAAGATCATGGTCTCGCTACTCAATGAGAATGAAATTGAAGCAACCTTGATTGGCAAAGACCCCGACACAGATCTGGCCATTCTAAAAATCTATTCGGAAGGCTACTCTGTTTCCAGACTTGGCAATGCCGAGGCTTTGCAAATTGGTCAACTCGTCATTGCCATCGGCAATCCTCTCGGCTATCAACATACGGTAACCACCGGTGTAGTCAGTGCGCTCGGCCGCACACTGCGATCTCAAAACGGAATGTTGGTGGACAATGTAATTCAATCTGATGCTGCTTTAAATCCAGGCAACTCTGGTGGCCCGATGATTACTACGGATGGAGAAGTAGTGGGTGTGAATACAGCGATCATTCAAGGTGCTCAGGGTTTGAGTTTTTCTGTTGACATCAACACAGCTAAAGAAGTAGCGAGCCAGTTGATAAAGAATGGAAAAGTTTTTAAAGCTTATTTGGGATTTCAATTGCAAGAAGTGAACATCAACGCCAAAGTGAAACATCATTATCACCTTGCCAACGAAAAGGGATTGTTTGTTGTCAATGTGGAAGAGAACTCACCCGCATCGCGATCGCAAGTCAAGGCTGGCGACATTATCATCTCCTTTAACAACAAACTCGTTCAGTCACTTCATCAATTGTTCAAGGAGCTTACGAAAAAGGAAATTCTCTCTATGGTCGATATTTCCGTGATTCGTCATGCAGAATTACTTAACGTTGGAATTTTCCCGGTACAGAGACAATCTTGAAGTCTTTTGTAAAGAAGTAGATAGCCTTGAATGCTTTTTGTGCTTTGAAAATAAACCCTTATTAGGGTTGGTTTCCTTGGAACCGCAAAAAGCGCAGTATAAGCCGTGTGCTTTCTCACCTAAACTTACATCAGTCAGCCAGTACCTGTTTTGAACGGTGAATTGTTATTTGCTTAAGTCATCTTTAATGTGCAAAGAAAAAAAGAACATGAAAAATCTCCTGATTCTATTCGCAATGGCGCTGTCGGCAAGTGGATTTGCAGGAAATGTGCTCATCGGAAAAGTGACTTCTGTAATTGATGGTAATACTTTCGAGATGAAGGCAGACGACAACGAATCCTATAAGATCATGTTGTTCGGAATTGATTGTCCGGAATTAGGACAAGAGTTCGGGGAGAAAGCGAAAAAGTCTTTAGAGAAAATGATCCTCAATAAAAAAGTGACTGTAAACATTCAAGGCAAGGATCGTTGGGGAAATCGGTTAGGAATAGCATTGATTGAGGGCGCAATCGATCCACGATACGATTTATTGGAAGCAGGCTTGGCCTGGACAGCAGAACGCGATCCGATTCAGGAGCTAGAAACCATCAAAGAAAAAGCTAGAGAGAAGGGCAAAGGGCTATGGAAAGAACAAGACCCTACTCCTCCATGGATTTATCGCAGGCAACAAAGCTTGACACAACCCAAGTCGAGTTAAAATAAAATCCAAAATACCTCGTTATACCCCAACTTATGAAACAAATAAAGTTGGGGTTTTTGGTTGGCTTATTAGGAATGTTGTTTCCTTTTTTAAGTCGAGGGCAAAGTAATTCGTTGGGTGACCGTGCGCCTACTGCAATGGAACCCCAACATCACACAGTCCATAAGCAACATATCACCCGCAAGCAAAAATTATTATTCAGAAAACCGAATGTAAAACACACTCCGGACTATGAATACTATAGCCACATGGAGCAAGAGGCTCGAGAGAAACAACGGGAAAAATTGAAAGAAATCAAACTGCGCGGAGTATCTCACCCTCGGCACACAGCGGAGTATAAGTTTTATGTACGAGCGGAGACCGTAGCAAAAGAAAAACAACACGTGCTTCGCAAGATGGCAAAACCACAGTATTCAGATATCACTTATTTCGGCCACAAGCATAAACCGAAAAAACATTTGCCTTACGAGATGAGGTATTGCAAGGAGTGTGGGATAAGACATTAATTCCTTTGAAACTAGATTCTGGATACCGGAAGTTTGATGGCGAGTATCCAGTATCTAGTATCCAGAATCCAGCATCATTTTCTAACTTGTGCCGCGATGGACATTGCCTCCTACATCGAGCACACCAACTTAAGCCCGATACTTACGATCAAAGACATCGACCAGCTGGTTGTTGAAGCAAATCAATTTCATTTTTTTGGAATTTGTGTGCCACCTTTTTGGGTGAAGCGTGCCAACCGAGAAATTGGAAGCAACAAGATTTTATTAGTTACAGTCGCGGGATTCCCTCTTGGGTATTCGATGACCGAAACAAAACTAGATGAGATCAAGCGCGCAATCGATAACGGTGCCGATGAAGTCGATGTAGTCTGGAATATATCTTCCTTTAAGACAGGAATTCCGTGGACTAAAATAGAAATAGCGAAGTGCAGTAAGCTCGTGCATGATCACCAAAAAATATTGAAAGTAATTATTGAAACCGCGTATCTTTCCGATCCGGAAATTGTCACCGCCTGTAAAATGTGTGCAGATGCCGGGGTTGATTTTGTAAAAACTTCAACCGGGTTTGCACCAAGCGGTGCAAAAGAAGAACATATCCGATTAATGAAAGCTTCATTGCCTTCATCGGTCGGTATCAAAGCATCCGGTGGAATAAAAACATTGGAACAAACTATGCGGATGATTGATGCCGGTGCTACACGCATTGGTACTTCATCAGGAATAAAAATTTTACAATCGCACACTAACCCAAAACCATGAACGACTTTTCAGCACTCTTCCCTGAAGAAAAATCAATTCCAGCTTCCGTAAAATTACCAACCAGCAATGAACAACGTGAGTACCTTATCAATGGAGAAATGCGCACCTGGCAGGGAGACATGAGCCCTGTTGCCAGCCCCATTTTTGTACATGAAGGTGCCGACTATAAACAAAAAATAATTGGAAGCACTCCGTTACTCACTTCCAAGGAAGCGCTTGAAGCACTGGATGCTGCTTTGAATGCCTACGACCTTGGCCACGGCGCTTGGCCGGTGATGACGGTTGCGGATCGCATTCATCATGTAGAAATCTTTTTAGGTAAGATGAAAGAGAAAAGGCAAGAGGTAGTAAATCTCTTGATGTGGGAGATCGGAAAGACCCAAAAAGATTCAGAAAAAGAATTTGACCGCACCTGCGATTATATTGTCGATACGATTGGGGCACTTAAAGATCTGGATCGCAGGTCTTCCAATTTTGTTCAGGAACAAGGCATCATGGGGCAGATCAGGCGTGTGCCTTTAGGCGTTGCACTTTGCATGGGGCCTTACAACTATCCGCTTAACGAAACGTTCAGCACGCTTTTTCCGGCGTTGATCATGGGTAACACGGTGGTGTTTAAGCCGGCGAAGTATGGTGTGTTGTTGATCCGTCCATTGTTGGAAGCATTCAGAACAAGTTTTCCCGCTGGTGTGATCAATGTGATTTATGGTCGCGGCCGTGAAACAGTTGGTGCGTTGATGGAAACAGGAAAAATTGACGTGTTTGCTTTCATCGGCACAAACAAAGGAGCGAATGAGTTGAAGAAGGCGCATCCCAAATCACATCGCCTGAAAGCGATACTTGGTCTTGACGCAAAAAACCTTGCCATTATTTTACCTGATGCTGATCTCGACAATGCCGTGAACGAATGTATTCTTGGTTCACTTTCATTCAATGGCCAGCGATGCACAGCCATTAAAATTATTTTTGCACACAAAGACATTCAAGAACAGTTTATTAAAAAATTCTGCCAGGCAGTTGAAAAACTCAAACCCGGCATGCCGTGGGATACCGGAGTTTCACTAACACCATTGCCCGAACCTGGAAAGACTGACTATCTTAAAGCATTAGTGGATGATGCTGTTGCGCATGGTGCGAAGGTGATGAATAAGAATGGCGGCGAAACATTCCACACTTTTTTTTACCCGGCAGTGCTTTACCCGGTGAATGACAAGATGAAGGTTTATTTTGAAGAACAGTTCGGCCCCGTGGTTCCGATCCGTTCGTTTGAAGGGGAGAAAGAAGTTATCGAATACATTCTCAACTCCAACTTTGGGCAACAGTTGAGCATCTTTGGGAAAGATTCAAAAACAATCGGGCACTTGATTGATGCCTTTGCGAACCAGGTAGGTCGTATCAACATCAATGCGCAATGTCAGCGCGGGCCGGATTTGTTCCCGTTCAATGGAAGAAAAGATTCAGCCGAGGGCACGTTGTCAGTAACAGATGCATTGCGTGTGTTCTCGATTCGATCGCTGGTGGCTACAAAGATCACCGACGACAATAAAAAAATCATTGGCAATATTATCCGTAATCGTGAATCGGCATTCTTAAGCACGGATTATATTTTCTAAGCTAATCAAGTTGACTCATGAAACATTTGAATATTCATGTTTCAGGAAAAGTGCAGGGAGTTTTCTTTCGGGCTTCTGCCAAAGATGAAGCTGATCAGCTGGGTGTGAGAGGATTCGTACGCAATGAGCCCAATGGAGATGTGTACATCGAAGCGGAAGGCGAGGATGACCAACTGAAGTTGTTTTTGGAGTGGTGTAAACTCGGCCCAAATCGTGCGCGAGTTGAGAATATTAATGTCGAAGAAGCTGATTTGAAAAAATTTGTTTCTTTTGAAGTGAGGAGATGACTGGTCTGAATTAGATTTAATATATGGACGTTCGTGACAATATCTTTAGCATAAAGAAGAATGTTTGGTGCTAGAGTTGTTATTCTTGCAGAATTAAGTTTTCTTTTTTACTCTTCCTTGCTCTCAAACTTCCAATTGCTGTTGCAATAATAAATTTTAAAGATTACAATAAAGAAAGTAAAGGTTAGCCTTTGATATAGTTTGAAAATAATCAGGCTCAATCCTCCGCAACCTCGACATCAACGCGAATATTTTTCCGGGCAAAGGAACTGCTCTTGTCGTGGAGCATACGACTACCGCCCCAGCCTTTTACTTCAATTCTGCTAATGTCAATGCCTTGGGCGATCAGCCACTCCTTAATCGTTTCAGCCCTTGCTTCTGATAACTCCTTAGCTGAACCAGAACCATTGACCACATCGCTGGTGATCTTAAAAAAGTCTTTACTTGGTCCCATATAAATGATCTTTCCCCGGCCGTTGCCGTTGGTGTGACCATGCAATAAAATTTTCATGGTGGGGCTTGCTTTCATCATCTCCAGTAAACTGTTCAATTGGTATCTGGAATCCGGGAGCATGATGGCCGCATCGTTGAAAAAATAAACGTTGTACAACGTAGAGATATCGCCTTTGTGAATTTGACTCAACCCGAAATTGATCATATAAAAATTGCCTACCAGCGTCACGTAAGGTCTTAGCGTATCTCGCTCGGTTTCTTTGTAATTAACTTCAAGCTGTTCTTTGCGGAATCCAAAGACGGTACTGATCAGTGTCAGGTTACCACTTTTACTTCCTGGATTGGGCAAATTAATATAAGCGTTCCCTTTTACACGCGCGATTAGTTTGCTGGTCTCTGTATTGACTACTTCTACTTCACCTTCGATCACCTCGTTGTTTGTTAAATTAAAAAGGCTCAAAAAGACAGGAGTATTTTTTAATGTTTGCGGATAGATAATAGGAGCTGCTTCGGGGTTATCTACAACTTCGGTAACCACCAGTTCGGGTTTCTTTTCTTCAACTTTTGGTTCTTCTTTTATAGCGATACTTACAATTTCTTCTCTTTGCTGTTGTGGCTCTGTCTTGGTAATAGTGGGTTCATTTGAATCCGCCTGATCTTTTAAATTGTGTACCCAAGCATCAGCAAACGCTACATTCTTTCTAATCTTCTCGCACTCACTGATACACTCCTCGCGCGATGTAATTTGGTCGAGATAAACATACCAGTATTTACGGGTAGCTTCAAATCCATAGGCAGTATGCAGCCCACCTTTGTTTAGCGAAGTGGACAAGCGTTGGGCATAATCTTCGTGCTCGGGGGAGAACGCTGCTACTACCAGGTAATAACCTTGAGGAAGTCTTTTAGCAACTTGAGAAGATTGGGCAAGAGTTGAAAAGGATATACCAGCGATAAAAAGACAAAAGTAGATTTTAATCATGCAGAGCGGACTTCATTAAAACCTAAATTACGGGTAAGCCTTCAATTTTCCAATGCAGAATTCAACCTTTACCTATAATGTTAGAAGATTGTCCTCAGAAATCCCCATCCATAACCAGTTAGTTGGACTACTGCAGACGGCAATGAGAGCGCAGCTACCAAGGTTGATTTCGTTTTTATAAAAGAATCGATTCCAATAGCTATCAGATAAATCAGGTATAAGAGAAAGGCAACCTCACCAAGCCGTGAGTTGATAAGGTAAGCAGGCAGTACGCAAAGAAGCCCTAATAGAAAAAAGGTTGGGAACCAATGGACTAATTTTACTTCTCCCGGATGAGCACGACCAACTAACGCACGGCCTTTGCCAAAGTTAGAAACTTGCTTGAAAAATTCGCTAAACGTAGCGCGTCTTTGATGATAAACAAATGCGTCTGAAATGAGTCCTACCTGAAGTCCCATTTTTTTCATACGAATGCTCAACTCAATGTCTTCGGCAAACCGGTCGAAATGAAAGCCTCCAGTAATTTTAAATGCTTCGCGGCTGATGCCCATGTTGAAACTTCTGGGTTGGAAATTTTTTGACTTCCCCCCGCGAATACCTCCTGTGGTGAAAACCGATGACATCGTATAAGCCATCGCTTGTTGCAGCGGTGTGAAGTTTTCATGACCGCGATCCGGTCCGCCCCAGGCATCGAACTTATTTGTTAATAACGATTTCTCTACGGATTCTAAATAGTGAGGTGGGATTTGGCAATCACTATCGAAAATAATAAAGTATTCTCCAGTTGCTTTTTCAAAACCAAAATTCCGGCTTGGGCCAGGTCCTGAATTGGGCTTGAAGAAATATTGGATATGAAATTGCTGAGAATATTTTTCGAAAATTTTTTCACTGCGAACGGTGGAACCATCCTCTACAATCAATACTTCAAAATTGGTAAAGGTCTGCTGGGTTAAACTTTGAAGCAGATCATCCAATTCTTGTGGACGATTAAACACAGGAACAACAATGGAATATTTAGGCGAGGTCATCACGGCAAAAATAGCGATTACCAATCTTTATTTATCTTTCCATCTCAAATCATATTCTATGAAAAAGATTCCAATCTTGATAGTGATAATTCTTTCATCAAATGCTTTGAAGGCAATACGCCGCGCGATTGGAACCGTTTTAGGAATTTGTTCAAACCTGAATCGAGATTAATTCCCACACGCAAAACGGAGACTGGTGATTTTACATTAAAAGCATTAAGCCCTGTGGAATATATTCAGCTTTTTACTTCTCGTGTTAGTACGGGTTTCTTTGAAAAAGAACTTCATAGCAAGACAGAAACTTATGGAACGATTGCACATGTGTTCAGTACCTATGAAACAAAGGAAAAGAAAGACAGACCAGCTACCAACCGTGGAATCAACAGCATCCAATTGTTTAAAGATAATGACCGGTATTATGTTGTGACCATTTTCTGGTGTGCAGAAAGTATGGGTTTCCCATTGCCAGATCAGTATATTAAATGATTAAAATAAAAAAGATTAGCTTTGCCTATCAATTCGGTTATGCCTATGAAGCTGACATTCTGATACCACAACTTTCAAATTCAGATAGCTGGTATCGTTTCTCTAAACCAAGTCTCTGCGACTTGAATTTTTCTATTAATAAGTTAAAAGTCAGTTTCAATCATGGGTTATTTTAAACGCATAAATTCTTTTATTCAATTATTTAAAAAAGCAGTGAAAGGTGAAGAAGAAAACTTCACCGAGGGGAGTATTAACCGCGCAATTTTTCTTTTGTCAGTTCCGGCTATTTTGGAAATGATGGGCGAGGCTGTATTTGCAGTAGTCGATATGATTTTTGTTAGCCGACTGAACAACAGTGACGCTGTTGCTGTCATCGGACTTACCGAATCCTTGTTGGCGTTAGTCTATTCGTTGGCCTGGGGAGTGAGCATGGGCGCTACGGCAATTGTAGCGCGAAGAGTTGGTGAGAAAGACACCGAAGGCGCTGCCGTTGCCGGTGTGCAAGCTATTTTGGTAGGAGTCGCTTCTTCGTTAGCGATTTCGATCGGTGGGCTTTTTTTCTCAAAAGATTTGCTTTTGTTAATGGGCGCATCGGAGAGTGTCATTCAAGTTGGTGGGGGGTTTACGTTCTGGATGCTGGTCGGTAACATCACCATAATGATGTTGTTTTTGATCAACGGAATTTTTCGCGGTGCCGGCAACGCTGCTATTGCCATGCGTGTGTTATTGCTGGCAAACCTTTTTAACCTTGTTCTTGATCCTATTTTAATTTTTGGATGGGGACCTATTCCTGGTTTTGGGGTAGAGGGTGCTGCCTTCTCCACAAACATTGGCCGCGGACTTGGAGTAGCTATTCAGCTGTACTACTTGTTCTTCGGAAAAAGTATTGTAAGGCTTACCAAAAATAATTTTAAAGTTGATTGGGGAATTATTGTTCAAGTGATAAAAGTATCGGCAGGGAGTACTGGCCAATTTTTAATTTCTTCCGCCAGCTGGGTTTTTCTGGCAAGAATTATTTCTCATTTTGGAAGTGCCGCCATGGCAGGCTACACGATGGCGCTGCGAGTAATTATTTTCACCATTCTTCCCTCGTGGGGAATGGCCAACGCATCAGCAACATTAGTAGGTCAGAACCTTGGAGCGGGCCGACCTGATCGAGCGGAGAAATCGGTTTGGAAATCGGGACTCTACAACATGATTTTCCTTTCTTTTGTAATGGTCATCTTTTTGTTTTTTTCAAGCCCTATCCTCCGATTCTGCTTTACCGCAGATGAAGAAGTATATGCCAATGGTATCCGGTGTATGCAGATTGTAGCGCTTGGCTATCTGTTTTATGGATATGGAATGGTGATCTCACAATCGTTCAACGGAGCAGGTGATACACGAACGCCAACATTTCTCAATTTTTTTGGTTTTTGGTGCTTCCAGATTCCGCTGGCTTACTTTCTTGCCATTCAAATCAACTTTGGTCCCAATGGAGTTTATGCCGCGATTGCAATTGCGGAATCGGCTATTGCAGTGGCCGGAATAATTCTTTTCAGAAGAGGAAAGTGGAAGTTGGTGAAAGTTTGACGCTGGATTCTAGTGACAAGATATTCGCTGCAAGAATCCAGTATCGAGTCGCTAGAGTTTGTTTCCTCTAAAAAATTCTTCAACAGTCATTCTCTTTTTCCCTTCCGGTTGAAAGCGTTCAGCATTTAGCCACCCATCCTTAGTCTTTATTTTCAAGAAAGTTTTTTGATCGGTTTCAATAGATCCAGAGGCAAGTTCTTTATTCCCATCGGCAATTTCCGCATAAAGTATTTTGAAGTATTTACCATTCATTCGCGTCCATGCCCCTGGGCTTGAACTTAATCCTCTGATAAAATTCCTGACGGTTTCAGAGGATTGATTCCAGTTAATCTCACACATTTCTTTAAAAATTTTTGGAGCAAGCTTCGGGTTATCAAGTTTCTTTTGTGGAGTTGACGGAAAATTTCCTTGGGCAATAGCTCCTGTGGTTTTCACAACAAGAGCAGCCCCTCTTTCTTTTAATCGATCGTGTAAAATGGTAGCTGTGAAAGTTCTTTCGATAGTAACTTTCTCTTGAAAGATGATGCTTCCAGTGTCGATTTCATGTTTTAAAAAAAACGTAGTAACGCCTGTTTCTTTTTCTCCGTTGATGATAGCCCAGTTGATGGGCGCAGCGCCACGATATTGTGGGAGCAACGATGCATGCAAATTAAAAGTACCAAGCGAAGGCATTGCCCAAACTACTTCGGGCAACATTCGAAAAGCAACGACAACTTGCAGATTGGCATTATAGCTTTTAAGTTCTTCCAAAAATTCGGGTGACTTTAAATTGGTTGGCTGAAGAACTGGGATATTATATTTTAATGCGGACTCTTTCACCGGAGAAGCGGTTAGTTTTTGACCACGGCCTTGCGGTTTGTCGGGAGCGGTGATTACGGCTACGACATTAAATTTATTCTCAACAAGAATTTCAAGACTTGGCACTGCAAACTCAGGCGTACCCATAAAGACGATGCGAAGTTTATTCATTTTCTTTTTTCATCATTTTGATCAATCGTTCGTCAAAAAACAGCGATTCAGGTTTATTCACTTTTACTTCTTTGAATAGTTTATGTTTTGGATTGATGAGAAAATTAAATGTGTTACTCATCAATGCTGAGGGTACTTTCATCAGAAGAAATCTATTGACATCAAGAAATTCATTACCAATTTGCTGCGTGAGTTTTGGGTTTCGATTCCAATTCTTAGGAAGTGGGGGAGAATAAACAACAGAGGCATTATCAGGCGCTAGAATGGGCACCATCACATAATCGGATGAAATATTAGTAAGGGGAACGCGAAGTGCTACTTCCAATGCGGCTAGTAAATTATTTTCAGCGGTGTACACTGCATATTTTCCGGGCGAGTTCCAACGACCGCCGTAAAGAAAAGCTCCCTGGCCTGTAAGATCTTTCGCCCATTTTTTTAAAGTGCATCGATAAAGAATCATGCCAATACACCATGCTCAAGTCTACCCAAAATGATGAGTAACTCGTCAATGCCGTTTCTAGTATTGATGTGATCAATCGGTTTCTCGCCATTCAAATCGATGGAGGGCAAATTGAGCCATTCTGAAAAACCCTCAAGACTATTGAAGAGTTCTTTTCCCTTTGCATATAACTGTGCTAGATGAATAAGCCGGTCAGATATATACAAACGCATTCGTTCTTCAGGTTTATAGTTATCCAGTGTGCGTTTAGTAACATCCAGGTAGCGAAAAACCCGTTTCTCATCCAACCGGCTTAGCCGGAGAAAGAAAACAAGTGATTGTTTTGGTAAACCAAGTTCAGCAAGAGTGGATAGGTTTTCTGTATTGCCGAGCACTTTTTTTCCGCCTAAAAGACTAATAATGACGGTAGACTCCATATTGGAAAATTTTCCACAAATATAACGAAAATTTTCCAGTTAGTCTCTCAAGGCCTTCCTCATGTACTTTTTACAGATTGGGCAATTGCCCCATATATGTCCGCGAGCAGGACAAAATTGGCGACCGAAATAAATGATTTGAAGATGGATCTTATTCCATTTCTCCTCAGGGATTAATTTCTTTAAATCTTTTTCGGTTTGCTCTACACTTTTTCCATTGGATAGTCCCCAACGATAAGCGAGCCGATGGATGTGCGTATCAACCGGAAAGGCAGGCTTGCCAAACCACTGTGTCATCACTACCGATGCCGTCTTATGTCCTACAGCAGGAAGTTCTTCGAGCTCTTCAAATGTTGAGGGCACTTCTCCACCATACTTTTCCACCAAAATTTTGGATAGCCCTGCAATGCCTTTAGATTTCATGGGTGAAAGCCCACAAGGTTTAATGATCTCACGAATCTCTTCTACTGAGTGCTTTATCATGTCAAATGGATTGTCAGCAAGTTTGAAAAGATGGGGAGTTGTTTTGTTTACACGTTCATCAGTGCACTGCGCCGAGAGCAAGACGGAGATAAGTAACGTGTAAGCACTCTTGTGTTGGAGAGGGACTTCGGGATTTGGAAAATAGTATTCGAGAATTCTAACGATGTCGTTTATTTTTTCTAACTTGGTCATCTTGGAGTGGATGCGAATTTTTGAATTTAGATTTTTACCTATACAATAAATACTTTTTTCGAATAGCTTTATACTGACTTAGTTCTTTTCTCCACGTGTCTTTAATATCCTCTTCACTCAAGCCTTGCTTAATTTGTTCTTTCAAGATTTTGTTACCGGCGAGTTTATCGAAATACGGAGTGAAAAATTTTTCTTTATCAGTGTATTCTCGATACATCTTTATCAAATAGGTCAATGACAATCCATCAACAGATTCAGTACGAAGATCAATACCATAACAAATTTTATTTTCGAATGGTGGATTTTTCGCCATCCCATCAATGCTCTCTGGCTTAAATTGAAATGGTTGATTTTTTAAACTTGGATTACCCAGTATTTCGAAAGGAGTTTTTGTACCTCGGCCAATACTGATGACTGTTCCTTCCAGCAAGCAAGTAGAGGGGTACAAAGCAATCGCGTGATCGTTGGGCAGGTTGGGCGAGGGTCTTATCAACAACGAATATTTTTTCTTGTGATCGTAATTTTTCATAGCAATCACATTCAAGTCGCACTTACCACCGGCTCCAAGCCATCCTTCACCGTTGATCATTTGAGCCATTTCACCTACCGTCATTCCGTGCAGAATGGGAATTGGATTCATTCCTACAAAAGATTTTAATTCAGGATTGAGCACAGGGCCATCAACATAAGCGCCACTCGGATTGGGGCGGTCAAGCACAATTACTTTTTTGTTATTTTCAGCACACGCTTCCATCAGATATTGCATGGAGCTGATGTATGTGAAGAACCTCACACCAACATCTTGTATGTCGAAGATAACTACATCGATGTCGGCCAATTGTTCTGTCGTTGGTTTTTGTTTTTCCTTGCTTCCATAAATCGAAACTACGGGCAAACCGGTGGCAGCATCAATGGCATCATTAACATTTTCGCCTGCGTCAGCTTTGCCGCGAAATCCATGCTCGACGGCAAGTATTTTTTTGATATTGACTTTTAAGTGCAGTAATGAATCCACTAAATGAGTTTGACCGATCACCGATGTTTGATTAACCATCAATGCTATTGCCTTATTTTGAAGGAGTGGCAGCAGCTGATCAATCTGCTCTGCCCCGGTAATAATTTTGTTTTTCGGTTGGCCAATTGCAAAAAATGAAGCGAGCAGAAAAATAAAACTTAACAGATTGCGCTTCGTGGTATTGATTTTTAAATTCATTGTCGTAATCATTTACCTTTTCATTATTTTGCAAGGTAACTCATCCCATTTGAACCTTTCTTATTTCATATCGAAAAGAATACGCTCGGCCGAGTCCGGAAGTTTTTCTTCTACCATCCACAAAGTGGCTGTTGGCAGTATTGCCATTGGGTTAGCTGCTGCCATCGTTTCTTTTTTGGTGATGCGTGGTTTTCAAAGTGGCGTGAAAGAAAAAGTGTATGGGTTCAGCAATCATTTGCTCATTACCAAATTTACGATGAGCAATGCAGTGGCCGAACAGCCATTTAATTTTAATATTGATCTGTATCAGCATCCGGAAAAATTTCCTTTTGTAAAACATATTCAGGAATTCAGCCACAAGCCAGGGCTTATCAAAACTGAAAATGAAGTGATGGGCATTGTATTTAAAGGTGTGAGCAAGAAATTTAATCGCAAGGCTTTTGAAGAAAACCTGGTAGAAGGAAAGTTTTTATCATTCCCTGATTCAGGCTACTCTCACGACATCATGATTAGTCGAGTGATAGCCAATAAGATCAATGCGAAAACTGGTGACGCGATCATCCTGCATTTTTTTCAGAACCCTCCCCGGTTTCGAAAACTGCATATTGTAGGTATATACGAAACCAATCTTTCAGATTATTTTGATAGCAAAGTGGTAATAGGTGACCTGCGATTAGTGCAGCAATTGAATGGATGGAGTTCCAATCAGGCAGGTGGACTCGAGGTCTTGATTGACTTCAAGTATTTTAAGACTTATGAACTATGGAAAAATGATGTGAGTAATTTTCTCGGGGCTGTTCAAGAACGTGTAATTGATAACCCCGATGAGCCTGATAAATTTTTGAGAACGACTTCTGCTCTTTGGAATTATAAATTTGATTTTGATCAGGCTGCTCTGGATGAAGCGCAACGTGAAATTGGCGATGCGATGGATTATGATCTGAACATTGAAACTGTTCGAGACAAGTACATTCAAATTTTTGAATGGCTTGACCTGGTAAAAAGACAAGTGCGTATTTTACTGGCCATCATTTTAATTGTGGTGAGTGTGAACATGATTTCTGTGATTTTAATTTTAGTGATGGAACGCATTCCCATGGTGGGTCTCCTCAAAGCGATGGGTGCACCAAATAAATTAATCCGCTCGGTGTTTATTTATAATGGAATGAATTTAATAGCTAAGGGTTTGCTGTACGGAAATTTGATCGGCCTCGGCTTTTGTTTTCTCCAGGATCAATTTCATCTATTTAAGTTGAATGCCCATGATTACTACATGAAGTATGTGCCGATCGAGTGGAGCTGGAGTACAGTTATTATCTTGAATGTGATTGTATTTGTTGTTGTTTCGATCGTGCTGTTGCTGCCGACTCGGTTTATTACGCGCATTCAGCCAGTGCAAGCAATTCGGTTTGATTAAGAAAAATTCCTTGGTGATTTAATTAACTCGCTCTATTACCGCCCCCAACTTCTTCAACCTTCCCTCGATGTTCTCGTAGCCGCGGTCGATCTGATCGATGTTGGAAATTTCACTTTCGCCTTGCGCGGAAAGTGCTGCAATTAATAAGGCAACGCCTGCCCGAATATCTGGGGAAGCCATTTTAACTCCGCGTAACATTTGTTTACGGTCAAGACCAATCACGGTGGCCCGGTGTGGATCACACAAAATAATCTGTGCACCCATGTCAATTATCTTATCCACAAAGAACAAACGGCTCTCAAACATTTTTTGATGAATCAGTACAGTGCCTTTAGCTTGTGTGGCAACCACCAATACAATACTTAATAAGTCAGGAGTAAAGCCGGGCCAAGGTGCATCGGCAACGGTCATGATCGAACCATCAATGAACGATTCAATTTGGTAATGCTCTTGTGCAGGAATGTGAATATCGTTTCCTCGAAATTCCATTTTAATTCCCAACCTTTTGAAAACCATTGGAATCATGCCAAGCATATCAATGCGACAATCCTTGATCGTGATTTCAGATTGCGTCATGGCGGCTAAGCCGATGAAACTTCCGATCTCAATCATATCAGGTAAGAGCGTGTGCTCAGTGCCTTTCAGTTTTTCTACGCCTTCGATGATTAACAAATTCGACCCAATGCCTGAAATTTTTGCACCCATGCGATTGAGCATGGAGCAGAGTTGCTGCAAGTAAGGTTCACACGCTGCGTTATAAATTGTTGTCGTTCCCTTGGCAAGAACTGCGGCCATCAAAACGTTAGCTGTTCCCGTTACAGAGGCTTCGTCCAGCAACATGTAACAGCCTTTCAACTCATGGGCGTCGATATGAAAAAGATTTTCGTTGCCATCGAAGTTGAACTTGGCTCCTAAATTTTGAAAACCAATAAAGTGGGTATCTAATCTTCGTCTCCCGATTTTGTCGCCACCTGGTTTTGGAATGTTAGCTTCTCCAAAGCGCGCAAGAATGGGCCCGAGCAACATCACCGATCCGCGAAGGGAGGCTGCTTTTTTTCGGTAAGCGTCGGTTTTTAAATAGTCGATGTTGATGTTGGCTGCAGTAAACCGGTAAGATCCTTTTTGTAATTTCTCAACCTTGCATCCTAACTCACCCACCAACTCAATTAGCTTGTTGACGTCAAGGATGTCTGGGATGTTGTGAATGGTTACCGGCTCAGAAGTGAGCAGTGGAGTACAAATTACTTGAAGTGCTTCGTTCTTGGCTCCTTGCGGAACGATCTCGCCTTTGAGTTTTTGTCCGCCTTTTATTTTAAACGAACTCATTGGTCGCGTCTGCGGTGCTGGTGGCGGTTTTTGTTAAACGGACGGTTGCCGCGATTTCTGTTATCCCCACGGTTGTCACGCGGATTGCCTTCCGGGCGTAATTTCTTTTTCTCACGATACAATTTTTCAAACAAATTGTCTTCACGCACTTTGTCAAGGTTCAATGTCAACTTTCCTTTTGAAAGAAGAGCAATATCTTTTACGATCACCGAATCATCCAATGTTTCTTTATTCCAGTTGCTATAGAAGGTCTTCATCAACTTGCCGAGATAGATAGTAGCTTCCTCACGCTCTTGCGGATCTTCTTTCTTTATCGCCTCAGCTACCAGTCTTTCAATATTTTTTCCATAGTGTTTAAACCGCACATCGTTTTGCGGATATTCCATTTTACGTGGCTTCTTAAATAAAATGGTGCGATCCGGTGTTGTATAAGGATTGTCGATATCCAGATTAAAGTCGGCGATGATGTAAAGATCATCCCACATACGTTGCGGATTTTCATGTGCTTCTTTTACAACAGGTGCCAACTGCTTGATCAACTCGATCAAGGTGGTTGCCATCTTCGTACGCTTTTCCTTATCGGGGATCGTGCGGATGTAGTTAACTAATTTTTGAACGTTGCGACCGTATTCTTTTAGGATAATCGCCTCGCGTTGGGTATTGTATTCTCCGATCATAATTTTACTTTGAAATAGTTGACCTCTAGGATGCCTGGGTCAAAATGATTTAATTCTCATGAATCTTCAACTTGGCAAAGCTAAGCAATAACGTCTTCTCACCAAAATCGGCAAAATTGATCCTGGCCTTGCGTTCTGCGCCCATTTCCTCCATTTTGGTCACCGTGCCGAAGCCGAATTTAGGGTGCTCTACCTTCATTCCTTCTTTTAATCCGCGGGTGTCGCTTGGAGTAAAATCAGCTGCCGGCTTGTAAGCTACCGCTGCCTTTTTTGTAACTGGCTGCGAGCTGATGGTTTTCTTCATGCCGCTTACAAAGCTCTTGGCATAGTTGGGATCAGGGGTGAATAAATCATTGCCACTGAATTTCGAACTTATTTTAACGTAGCGTTGATCAACATCATCCAGAAATCGGCTAGGCTCGCAATTTTTTAGACGACCAAAACGGTATCGGGAAGTCGCGTAAGAAAGGAAAAGTTTTTTCTGAGCGCGGGTAATGGCTACGTAAAATAATCTGCGTTCTTCTTCCAACTCCGCGCGACTGCTCAACATCATCTGCGAAGGGAACAAGTCCTCTTCCAAACCCACGATGTAAACATTTTTGAACTCCAATCCTTTGGCCATGTGAATGGTCATCAGTGTAACCTTGTCGGGATCGTTGTCTTTGTTTTCATCCTGACCGGTAACAAGAGAAACCTCTTGCAAGAATGCACCCAATCCTTTGTCTTCTTTTTCAGGATCGTCAACATATTCCTTGATAGCATTGAGTAATTCCTGAACGTTTTCAAATCGGCTTAAGCCTTCTGCAGTTTTGTCTTCGTACAATTCCTTCAACAACCCAGATGACTTGGCAATTTCAGCTGCTGCTTCGTAGGCATCCTTATTTTGTATCTCGACTCCGAAGCGTTTGATTTTGGTGACAAAATCATCAATAGGCCCGGAGGCGCGTCCGCCTAAGAATGAAGGTGCATTTTCTAACACTTCCCAAATGGAAATGGCGTGATCGTTAGCAGCGACAACTATTTTATCAATAGTGCTGTCGCCAATACCGCGCTTAGGTAAATTGATAATTCTGCGAAAGGAAGCCTCGTCTTGTTGGTTAAGTGAAAAACGCATGTAGGCGAGGAGGTCTTTAATTTCTTTGCGTTGATAAAAAGAAAGTCCGCCAACTACTTTGTATTTGATGTTCATCCTGCGAAGCGCTTCTTCAATCGAGCGGCTCTGGCTGTTGGTGCGATATAACACGACAAAGTCACTGAACGCATATTGATGCTGCATCTTCTCTTCAAAAATGGAAGAAGAAATCAATCGTCCTTCCTCATTATCAGAAACCGCTTTGATTAGTTCGATCAGATTTCCCTCTTCGTTATCCGTCCAAACACTTTTTGGAAGCTGTGCTTTATTTTTAGCGATTACTGAATTAGCGGCATCCACAATTGTTTTGGTGGAACGATAGTTTTGTTCAAGTTTGATAATTCTCAAGTCAGGATAATCTTTTTCAAAATTGAGGATGTTGGAAATATCCGCTCCACGAAAACCATAAATGCTTTGTGCATCATCACCAACGACCGCTACGTTTCCCCGGTCGGCAGCAAGTTGCCTTACAATATTGTACTGGCAAAGGTTTGTATCCTGGAACTCGTCAACAAGAAAATAGTGAATACCTCTCCGATATTTGTTTAAAACCGGCAGGTGTTCACGGAAAAGTTTATCGGTGTTGAAAAGAAGATCGTCAAAATCCATTGCCCCACTTTTGAAGCAACGCAGCGAATAGGCTTTGAAGATGTTCCCAATCTCTGGTCGCATGTTGCTGGCATCATCGCCCATGAGCAAAGGGTTGGCCAGGTATTCCTGCCACCCGATCAATTTATTCTTAGCTCCGGAAATTCGGTTGTAGACGGTGTTGGCTTTGTATTGCGTGTCGTCCAATCCCATTTCTTTGACAATACTTCTGATCAGGGATTTAGAATCATCAGTGTCGTAGATGGTAAAGTTGTTTGGGTAACCGAGATGATGTGCTTCTGCTCTAAGTATTCTTGCAAAGACCGAGTGAAACGTTCCCATCCACAAATTGCGAGCATCCGATCCAACTACCTTTTCAATCCGATCACGCATTTCTTTGGCGGCCTTATTGGTGAACGTCAAGGCCATAATATTGAAGGGATCAACATTTTTGTCTTTGATCAAATGCGCAATGCGATAAGTGAGTACGCGTGTTTTGCCAGAACCGGCTCCCGCTATAATCATGCATGGCCCTTCCGTATTCAATACAGCCTCAAGCTGCGGCTCGTTCAAGGTTTGTAGGTAGTTATCCATAAATCAACTTGCAAGTTAAAGCTCACCAAGCTAAGGAGGATGATAAATTCCGTTTAATTTTGCTTTTGTCTGTTTGACAAAAGTTCGTTCATCGGTTTAGGAAAATGAGTCATGATGTTGGCTATTTGAATGTTATCATTTTAACACAATGCGACCTGATTTTTTAAAGACTGACAAAAAGGAATCTTTTTCCACTTGGAGGTTCCGAATTTTTATCAACTGGTATCCGATATACTTCGGCACAGGAGGTAAGATTTTGTTCTGGGCAGCGGATTCATCCGAAGTGCATTTAAGGTTGCGGTTAAACATCTGGACGTATAATTATGTCGGTACCATCTTTGGCGGGAGCTTTTTTTCTGCGGCTGATCCTTTTTACATGCTCATGCTGATTCGTTCGTTGGGATCGAGTTATGTGGTTTGGGATAAATCGGCTAGCATTCGATTTAAAAAGCCAGGCAAGACTACCTTGTTTGCAAAACTGCAAATCACAGAAATAGATTTTAAAGAAATTAAAGATGCTGTTACTCAAACTGGTGAAACCACGCGTACTTTTGTAATTCAATGGAAGGATAAAGATGAAGTGATTCATGCTGAAATTGAGCGTCATTGCTACATTGCAGACAAAGAATTTTACAAACGAAAGAAAGGTGAAACACAACATTCAAAATTTGAATTTAAACGAGGAAGCAAATGATTAAAGTAGGAGACGTTTTGGTTTCGGATGATATCGCTAAAGTAGAGTTCGTTTGTCATTTGGAAAAATGCAAGGGTGCTTGTTGTGTGGAAGGTGACTTGGGCGCTCCTCTTGAACAAGATGAACTTTCCATTATGGAAGAAATCCAGGAACAAGTAAAACCTTACCTCACACCGGATGGCTTGAAAAGCATCGAAGAACAAGGACCCTATATTTTAGATGAGGACGGAGATTTTTCCACACCTACCATTGAAGGTCGTGAATGTGCCTACGCTCATTACGACAAATTGGGAGTTTTGAAATGCGGCATCGAACAGGCTTACCTCGATGGAAAGATTTCTTATCGCAAACCCATCTCCTGTCATCTTTATCCAATACGCATCACCAAAAAGAAAAACTTTGAAGCAGTGAATTACCACGAGTGGAACATCTGTTCCGCCGCTTGCAGCTATGGTAAATCTCTTCAGGTGCCACTCTATAAATTTTTGAAAGATCCTCTTGTAAGAAAGTATGGGCAGGATTGGTACGATGAATTGGTTGGCAAAATCGAGGCCAAAATTATTCGTTAATAGTAATTCGTTAATAGTAATTCGTTAATAGTAATTCGTTAATAGTAATTCGTTAATAGTAATTCGTTAATAGTAATTAGGACTACCATTAACTAATAACGGATAACGATTAACGTTTAAAAAATAAAAAAGCCCACCCCGATGTATCGGGACAGGCTTCTTTTAAAAATTTAAAACAGATTATTCTGCTACCACATTCACCTGAATGTTGTGCTTCACTTCTTTGTGAAGATCCAACAGTGCAGTGTAGGTGCCGAGTTGTTTCGGTTGCTCTTTGAAGCTGATCTTCTTACGATCAACATCAAAGCCTTTTGCTTTCAATGAATCAGCAACTTGCAAGGCAGTAACGGCTCCGAAAATTTTTCCGGTCTCACCAGCCTTGGTGCCGATCTCGATAGTCAACTCACCAATCTTTGCAGCCAATGCTTCCGCATCTTGCTTCAATTTTGAAGCCTTGTGCGAAGCTTGACGGATGTCTTCAGCTACTTTTCTTTTGTTCGGTTCGTTGGCAATCAACGCCACACCATTTGGGATGAGGTAGTTGCGGCCATAGCCGGCTTTTACTTTTATCGTATCGTTTTTGTAACCCAGCCCTGTTACATCTTGTGTCAAAATGATTTCCATAGTATTACAAGGTTTATCGGTTATTTCATTTGGTCAGCCAGGTACGGCAATATGGCAATGTGCCTTGCACGCTTCACAGCTTGAGCCACTTTGGTTTGAAACTTCCAGCTTGTGCCGGTGAGTCTGCGTGGCAAAATCTTGCCTTGTTCGTTGATAAATTTCAACAAGAAATCGGGGTCTTTGTAATCAATGTATTTGATCCCGTTCTTTTTAAAGCGGCAGTACTTCGGTTTTACCTCAGCACGCTTAATTGGTTCGTTCATTAATGTCATGCTTCAACTCTTTTAGGTGGTGATTTTTTAGTCCTGTTGAATTCGCCTTTGCGTCTTCGTGCATTGTAGGCCACGGCATGCTTGTCCAGCACGGTGGTTAAAAAGCGCATGACCGATTCATCACGCCTGAATTCAGTCTCCAGGGTGTTAATGATACCGGTGTTCTCTGTCGCGAATTCGATGAGGTTGTAGAACCCGGTGGACTTCTTTTGGATGGGGTAAGCCATCTTTTTTAGTCCCCATTGCTCTACGTTGATGACCTCGGCTTTGCCTTTGGTCAACACCTTCTTGAATTTCTCGACAGCATCCTTTGCCTGGTCATCAGACAAAACGGGATTGAGAATGAATACTGTCTCGTAGTTGTTCATGGTTTAAAATTAATTTGTTTATAAAATGGGTTGCAAAGGTATAAAAACCCTTTGGAACAGCCAAAACGAATTGAAAAATAGGAAATGGGGCTGAATTATTCGTTTTTGAGGATTTGGCGGCCCCCCCGATGCGCGCAAGCCAACGCGCTTGCGATCGGGGCCGGGCTATCCACTACAAGTCCGGCCACGCACAGTCCCTACACTTCGGGCTTTCCGTTTCTATCCCTGGCCGAGAGTGAGTTTCAAACAGTGATTATTTGCTTGTTAACTTGTCATTGATCTCAATAATGACTTCACCTTGTTCCAAAAGCTGTAATACCTTCGGAAATGCAAATGACAAAATCGTTTTTAGCTTTTCATTGGAAGTGTTGCCGCAAGTAATCCAGATTAAACTTGGTGGAGAGCCAAATTTTTGAATTAGCTTTTGAAAATCGGCATCTTTACTGATTAGGATTACATTCTTTTTTCTGGCCTCTGTGAATACTTCAACATCTTTTGCATCCCTTAAGCCAAGCGACCGAAAGGAAATTGCTTCAACTCCGGGAAATGTTTGATTGATCCAAAGTGCAATTGACGGAGAGATGTGGGCGTCAATCCAAAAAGTCATACAGCGATCACCGGATGATCAAGCGTAAAGCTAGCATACTTTAGCGCGGCTTCGATGTCGGCCATTTCCAGATCAGGTAGTTCTTCAAGGATTTGCTCGCGAGTTAGCCCGGCAGATAAAAGATCAAGGATATCAATAACGCGGATTCGCATTCCTCTGATGCAAGGCCTTCCACCACATTTTTCGGGGTCAACTGTAATCCGTTCCAGCCATTTTGATTCCATGAAGTAAAGTTAAAAAAAATCCGTGAAGCTGTATTGCCAGCAAAAGAAACGTCAATTCGGAAGAACTGACGGGCACTAAATTCTCAAGAACTCACTTACTCCAATGAGCTTATGATAAGAATAATCAATTTGTCTATCGCGATAATGACAGAAAACTTTACAGAAGCTCGAAGAAGATACTTTAAGACATTAATTAACTCAACAGAATTCAATTTACTTAATCCAACTTCAATTAAGTATAAGACTGGTACAACGAAGTACCATATTGTTACTGAATTGGTTGGCTGCTGAATTATTAATGAAACGACAAATTGGATCGATTTATAGATAGCGTAGTAAATCCCGTAGAGCAGAACGAAATCAAATAGCTTTAGAAAAATTATAAACGACTCATTCTTTTTGTATTGAACTGAGTCGTTATAATCAACCTGGCCTATTTTTTCAATTGCTATTTGATCAAAATAATTGAGTAGGAAGTATAAAAAAGATTTCACGATTGGGGTTGGACCTTACCCAAACACACTCTTCACTGCATCCTTCGCCAATTGCTCATCATCAGCTTCGGGCAAGCCGCTTACACCAATCGCACCAATCACTTTATTGTTTTGAATAATAGGAACACCACCACCAAAACCGGTGATCCGTTCGTCACCCCAGAAAGCAGGGTTGTCTTTGCCACGCATACGCTCGCCCATCTTGCTGGTTTCAGATCGATCTGACGCTGATGTGTAGGCTTTGTTCTGCGCAATCTTTGATGCAGCCACGCTTGTTCCATCCATCCGAATGAATGCAATCAGTTCACATTCCGGACCGCAAACCGAAACGGCAATTGACTTATTATTCTTCTTTACTTGCTGAACGCAATAGTTGATTAGTCGCAGCGCTTCATCTGAACTTACTTTTTCAATCGTGTACATTTTTTTTGAGAGTTGAGTTGTCAATGTGTTAAGTCGTCAAGACACCTTTGAGGTGTCAGACGACTGACTTACGTTTCTAACCTTTGCTGGCCTGAATGAATTGATCCAGCTCTTGTTTGGAAAACCCGAGTCGTTCGGCAACTGTGGCAATCAGGTCAAGTTCAGCATCACAAAATTTACCATCTACCTTGGCAAACGAAATCATTTCCTCCAATTGCTTTTCACGATCAAACATGTTCTGAGGAATGAGGTAAATGTATTCGTTGGCTTTGCTGAGCATCACATTCATTCGTTCCATAGGGATGCCGCGTTCGTAAGCGATTTTTGAAAGAGCTACTCTTTCTGAGTCTTCAATCTTTCCGTCCGCAGCAGAAAGTGAAACGAGGTTGCGAAAATGTTCAATGGCAGTTGTCATAGTAAAATGTTGATACAATTTAAACAATCCCTACATAATTATAAGGACTGATCTTCTTAATACGTTCTTTTAATTCCTTTTTAATCTCCAATCCATCAATGAAACTATGAATAGCGTGTTGCGTTATCTTTTCATTCTTTCTTGTGAGTTCTTTCAACACTTCATAAGGGTTAGGGTAACCTTCTTTCCGCAAGATGGTTTGAATAGCCTCGGCAACCACGGCCCAGTTTTCTTCAAGGTCGTGATCGATGGCAGCTTTGTTCAATTCTAATTTGCTGATTCCTTTTTGTAAAGACTTGATCGCAATCCATGTATGTGCCATGGGCACGCCAATGTTTCGTAACACGGTAGAATCGGTGAGGTCGCGTTGTAAACGAGAGATCGGAAGTTTAGCAGAGAGGTGTTCGAACAAGGCATTAGCTAATCCTAAATTTCCTTCCGCATTTTCAAAATCGATCGGGTTCACCTTATGCGGCATTGCACTGCTGCCAATTTCTCCAGCTTTTATTTTCTGTTTGAAATAATTCATTGCCACATACTGCCACACATCGCGACTGTAATCAATAAGAATGGTATTGATCCTTTTTAAATTATCAAACTGTGCCGCAAGGTTATCGTAGTGCTCAATCTGTGTGGTTGGGTGACTGCGGTCCAATCCTAAATATTTTTTTACAAAATTATTTCCAAAATCCAGCCAGTTGATTTCAGGATAGGCAACATGGTGAGCGTTGAAATTTCCTGTTGCCCCGCCAAATTTTGCTGAGTACGGAATGGGTTTTAGTAGTTCGAGTTGCTTTTTGATACGTGAGCTAAAAACAGCAAGCTCCTTTCCTAATCGTGTCGGCGATGCAGGTTGTCCATGCGTACGAGCTAACATCGCAATATCTTTCCAGGTTTCAGACTGAGTATCAAGCAATAAGACCAGTTTAGTTAGTTCAGGTAAAAATTCCTTTTCTAAAAAATCCTTGAATAATAACGGTGTGGAAGTGTTGTTAATATCTTGCGAAGTCAATCCAAAGTGAATAAACTCTTTGAATGAAGATAATCCGAGTTGATCAAATTTATCTTTGATGAAATATTCTACAGCCTTCACATCATGGTTCGTGGTCTTTTCAGTCTCCTTAATTTTCAAGGCATCGGCTTCGTTAAAGTCTTTATAAATTTTTCGAAGACCTTCAATATTATTTTTCGGAAAAGATTTCAGTTGTTCTAAGGGTAGCTCACACAACGCGATGAAATATTCGATTTCCACCAAGACTCGGTAGCGCATCAGCGCCTGTTCGGAAAAGTAAAGCCCAAGGGACTCAGTGGTTTCGAAGTAACGGCCATCAATAGGAGAGATGGCGGTAAGCGGATTTAGGTTCACTAGGAATGGTTTTAAAACATAAATTTAGCAAAAGCATGCCATGAGCCAATCCATAGGCTATCAACTCCTTAACATTCTTTTAACAGAAGTCTGCATAAATTGCGCAACCCAACTCTATGTTACCCGTAGAGGTAAATAATTTTTGTAACCTGATCTATGATTCGAACCAAGAACCTGTTTTTTATAACTTTCTTTTTTATTGGCTTTGATGTCAAAGAGATTCTCGCTCAGGAGAAAAACAAACAGGGCATGGAGTTCCATATCAAAAAGGCAAAGGGCCAGATTAAATTGGATGGCGTTATTGATGAACCCGATTGGGCGAATGCCGATGTCGCTACCCATTTTTACATGAATTATCCGATTGACACCATGGCCCCCACCTATCAATCGGAGGCCAGGGTAACCTTTGACCAACATTTTTTTTATGTGTCGTTTGTCTGTTATGATAATACTGAGAAACCCAACATTGTACAGAGCCTTCGAAGGGATTTTGATTTTGACCTTAATGACAACATTGGTGTTTTCATGGATCCTTATAACGACCACACCAATGGATTTTATTTTTTGATAACACCGTTCAATGTTCAGCATGAGGGTACTATTGCTGCCGGAGGTACTTCGGGCGATGCTTTTAATAACAACTGGGATAATAAATGGTATTCGCATGTGAAACGATACGCGGACCGATGGGTGGCTGAATTGGCAATCCCGTTTAAATCGCTTCGCTATAATAGTGACGCTGCCAACTGGAACATCACTTTTCTTCGTCATGACTTGAAGCACAATCAACTCTCAAGTTGGATTGCTACGCCGATTCAATATGTTCCGGCTTCACTCGGGTATACCGGCAAATTACTTTGGGAAGAAAAATCCCCGCATCCTGGGGTTAACGTATCGGTGATTCCTTATATCGCCGGATCGTCCACCCAAGATGCTGAAAATAATGTACCCACGAGCAACTCAATGACTGCTGGCTTTGATGCGAAGGTAGCTGTGACTCCTGCTATCAATCTTGATTTAACGGTGAACCCCGATTTTTCCAATGTGGATGTCGATAGACAAGTCATTAACCTCACGCGTTTTGAATATCAATTTCCAGAACGAAGAACTTTTTTTCTTGAGAACAGCGATTTGTTTTCAACTCCTGGCTATCCGCCTACTCGTCCATTTTTCTCTCGCAGGATTGGGCTGGTCGCCGATTCAGCCAGCGCCCTTCAAAAAGTACCGATTGCGTATGGCGCCCGTGTGAGTGGAAAGATCGGTAAAAACTGGCGCATCGGTGCGATGAATCTGCAAACCAAAAAGAAAGAAAGCCTCGGGCTGCCGGAGCAAAATTATACGGTAGCTGTTGTGCAGCGGCAAATCTTTTCACGATCGAACATTGATTTTTTCATAGTCAACAAGCAATCATTGGGTATGGGAAAATATGATTCGACTAAATATTATCAATCGGATCTGGTGCGAAAAGTTTGGAATGGTTCGGATTCAGTAAAGAAATTGAACTTGTACAATCGAGTGATCGGGGCTGATTTTAATCTCTTCACCAAGAGTAATAAATGGAATGGAGATTTTTATTACCATAAATCTTTTGACGACTTCACATCGGATAAGAATCATTCCTATGGATTGTTTTTAAGTTACTCCTCGCGTCACTTCAACGCCTTTGGTGGCCAGTATGGTGTAGGTGAAAACTACAATGCTGAAGTAGGATTTGTGCCTGCACAATCCGTTTACCACGGATTCATCAACGGATTCAATCGCGTGGAGGGAAGGTTTTATCCTAAGCGTGGCTCGATCACTAATATGGGACCAGGCCTTGAGTTTGATCGAACACTATTACTTAATGGAACTATCACCGATAAAGCTTTCATTGCGGATTATTCCATTAACTATAAAAACACCGGTAGGTTGTTTGGAACGGTGCAACGCATCTTTTCTCTTCTGCCTCAAGACTTCAACCCTCTTGATCCAAAAAGTAATGGTTCCTTTGTGACGGGGCAGCAGTTTGATTGGACCGAGTTCAACGTGCAGTATGGTTCGGACTCAAGAAAATTATTTACCTATTCAGTAAAGGCATCTGGAGGTCAATTTTACGATGGTGATAAAAAAGGATTGAGTGGCATGCTTTCTTATCGTTATCAGCCTTATGGGAACGTTACCGTGACTTATGATTACAACGATATCCGGTTGAGCTATGGCAGCGCGAAATTTTTATTGATCAGCCCGCGAATCGATCTGACTTTCACCACAAGACTTTTTTTTACCACCATTGTGCAATACAATACGCGTTATGATAATGTAGGGCTAAATGCTCGCTTACAATGGCGTTACAAACCTGCTTCTGATTTCTTCATCGTTTATACGGAGAACTATCTCTCCGAAAACCTCCAATCAAGAAACCGTGCGTTGGTTTTAAAATGGACGTATTGGCTTAATCTCTGATTCGACTATTTAGGTCCTAAATTAATTAATGCCCAAATTTTCCGATTGTTCCTTAACTTTGCTGCTCACCCAATAGGTAAGGGTAATTTTTCAATTTTTAATCTATAATTTAATAATCGATTGTCATGGCTTTTGGTCTATTTAAAAAGAGCGAGAAGAAACAAGAGACTTCTAATAATCATTATCACGAACTCACGGTAAAAGACATTATTCCTGAAACGAAGGATTCCATCTCTTTGCTTTTTGAACAACCAAGTACACACAAGCTACATTATAAATCGGGGCAGTTTTTAACATTGATCACTACCCTCCAAGGAAAGGAAGTGCGCCGGGCGTATTCACTTTGTTCATCTCCATTTTTGGATGATCACCTGACGGTGATGATAAAGAGGGTGGAGAATGGTTTGATGAGTAACTGGGTGCCCGATCACCTAAAGAAAGGCGACAAGATTAGGGTGCTCGAACCTATGGGCAATTTCACTACAGAGTTTGCCAAAGACAAAAAGCGTCACCTCGTGATGTTTGCTGGAGGCAGTGGTATAACTCCGATGATTTCAATTTTAAAAAGCGCCATCACACAAGAGCCGGATAGTATCTGTTCACTCATTTATTGCAACCGTGATATTGATAGTATCATTTTTAAAAATGAATTGGATAAATGGCAAACCAACTACGAAGGCCGTGTTCACGTGATTCATATCCTTGATAATGCTCCAATGAATTGGCAAGGTTATTCTGGATTGCTTAATAAAGAAATGCTCGCGAAACTTTTTGAACGCATCCCGGATTGGGGCCTCGATAAAACTACTTATTTAATGTGCGGGCCGGAAGGAATGATGAAGAATGTGGACACTTTATTGAATGAACATCACATTCCCAAAGAGAAAATATTCAAAGAGAGTTTTGTTACCGGTGTAATTGACAAGGATAAAAAAGAAGAGCAGAAAGCTGCAGTGAAAAGTGGTAACACCGCGCACGAGGTGACGGTCCGTTATGATGGACAAGAATATAAATTCACAGTAGAGCCAAATCGTACGATTTTAGAAACAGCACTTGACCAAGGAATCGATTTACCTTATTCTTGCCAAAGTGGACTTTGCACGGCTTGCCGTGGTCGCGCACTTTCCGGTAAAGTAAAGTTGGATGAAGAAGAAGGACTTTCGCAATCGGAGCGCGCCGAAGGTTATGTGCTCACATGCGTTGGACACCCGATCACTGATGATGTGGTGATCGAGATTGGTTAAATTATTTGCCCTTCGTAGACGTCGAATTTTTATTTAGGCCAGTAGAGTTCTTGTGGTTTTAAATTGATCATTTCTAAAATCTTCTTTCTGAATTCCTGTCTCGGGAAAGACCGGTTGCACAGCACCACGTACAAAAAACCTTTTTCAGGAATGCTGACAAAGTCTGCATAAAAACCTCCTTGGGTACCCGTATGCGAAACGATTTTCACACTGTCAGTAGTCTGACTGATAAACCAGCTGTAGCCGATGAAAGGAGGAACCTCTTCCTTCCATGGATAGTACTGCATGACGGAACGGGAGTGCTCCACCAAATCTTTCTTCAAAATTTTACCGTCACGCAAAGCCATTTCATAATTAGCGAGCTCATTAACAGAACTCCACACACCACCATTTCCTGCGGCAGCAAATGTGGGTTCTTCACTATAATCTTTTTCAATGAAGGAGGTTCCTGATTTAATATAACCATGAGCAACACCATTTTGTGGATACGGGCCATCTGTAATTTTGCTCATTGGCATATTTGCTTGAATAAAAATTCTTTCTTTCACAACGTCTTGCCATTTCTTACCGGTAATTTTCTCTATGATCAATGCAAGTCCATTGAATGCTGGATTGGAATATTCAAACCTTGTTCCTGGTTCAAATAAGAGCGAATCGTTTTGTAAGATTGGATTCCAGTTTTCTTGATCCTTTGCTGTTAGTAAATAGACACTGTCATGAAATGCCCATCGATTATCGGGCAAGCCAGAAGTATGGGTAAGCATGTGATGAAGCCTTACTTTTTTAGCAATGGATGGATTTTTGAAATTTGGGAAATACATATAAAGGCTATCGTTCACATTCAGTTTACCTTCTGCTGCTAAAGAGAGAACAGTGTTGGTGACAAATGTTTTTGAAATTGATCCTACATTGAATAAAGTATTAGGAGTAATTTTTTCTTTTGTATTGATGTCAGAAATCCCATAGCCTTTTTTTAAAATGGTATCGCCATTCAATATTACTAATACAGCCCCTCCTGGTTCGTTATCTTTAAATTCCTGGGAGAACAGCTTTTCAATTTGATCGTGTAGAAACTTGCTTTTATTTCCAGAACAACCGAAAAAAAAGATCAGCGTGAGCCAATATATTTTTTTCATATAGCCTGTGATTTTTTCCCTTTTCTTAAAAATTGAATGATGGCGATGGAGGCAATAATTACCCACACCACATTAATGAAAGCAGAGGGGTAAGCAGAATAATAAATGGTGTTGATGATTAAGAAAATTCCACCGGTGAGGTTAAGAAGTTGAAACAGGAGGGAATCGGATTTTATTTTTTGGTAGCTGTTTAGCCCGTATGCAGCGATCACTTCCGCGGAGCCAATCCATCCAAGAATATCAATCAGTAATTTCATTCCCGAAGATAACGGGATTTTTGCAATGTGGATCGATTAAGCAAATTCAGCTTTGATTAAAAAAAGAAGCCGCCTCATTTGGAGACGGCCTCTTTACTAATCAACAAAATTTGTTTTACACTAAATGTGAGTGCAAAGCGAGTTGGAAAAGATACTTCAAAGAGAGCATGATCAACAAAATAATCGAGATCGTAATGATCGTCTCCCTGTGCTCGCGCCAGAAGCCGTATCCCTTTTTTATTTCTGATGTGTCCATAATACTTTGAATTAAATGAAATTTTTGCTTAAGCATATTTGAGGCACATCCAGAAAAAAAACAGAACTAACAATCCGATCGCAGCACCAACGGTGGTGTCTTTGTGCTCGCGCCAGAAATTGCCTTCTTTTTTTATGTCAGTGGTGTCCATAAAAAACTTTGCTTTTAAGTGACAAATTATTTTTGCCTTCCATTCGATTTCACCAATACTTCTACATAGTCAGCCACAGACTTAACTGTTTGAATGATTCTGGCCGCTACCTTGTAAGGATCAGCAGAAGAATTCGGCCTGCGATCTTCCAGCCACCCTTTCCAGCCATTCTCAACAGTTGCAATGGGAATGCGTATGGAAGCGCCACGATCTGAAACTCCATAAGAGAACTTATCGATGGATTGTGTTTCGTGTTTCCCTGTGAGCCGGAGGTGGTTATCCGCTCCATACACAGCGATGTGTTCTTTCACCAGTGGTGCAAATGCCTCGCATACTTGCGCATAAATATCTTTTGACCCGCACTCGCGCAATAAGGAGTTAGAGAAATTGGCGTGCATTCCGGAGCCGTTCCAATCCGTTGCTCCAAGCGGTTTGCAATGCCAGTTGATAGCAACGCCATATTTTTCTGCCGTGCGTTCCATCAAGTAGCGCGTAACCCACACCTGATCTCCTGCTTCTTTTGCACCTTTGGCAAAAACTTGAAACTCCCACTGGCCTGTGGCAACTTCCGAGTTGATGCCTTCTACGTTAATTCCTGCTTCGAGACACAAGTCCAGGTGTTCTTCTACGATGTGACGACCGAAAGCATTCTTTGCGCCTACGCTGCAATAGTAAGGACCTTGTGGCCCAGGATAACCATTTTCAGGAAAGCCCAGAGGCTTGTCAGTGGCAGGGTTCCATAAGAAATATTCCTGCTCGAAGCCAAACCAAAAATCACGGTCATCATCTTCTATTAGTGCACGACCATTGGAAGGATGTGGTGATCCATCGGGACTTAGAACTTCACACATTACTAGGAATGCCTCTTTTCTTCCTGGATCTGGGAACAAGGCAACCGGTGTCAACAAACAATCGGATGATCCTCCTGGCGCTTGCTCAGTAGAACTCCCGTCAAAACACCAGCCTGGGCAACCTTCTAGGGTGCCATCAAAGTCACGGACAACTTTTGTTTTACTACGAAGGGATTGAGTCGGCTGGTATCCGTCCAGCCAGATGTACTCTAATTTTGTTTTGCTCATAGTGGTTAAAATTTATTTTTATTGATGTTACTAGTAGTCAATTACCATTCTACTTTTTTAGCTACAACTTTTTCGCTAGCAGTTTCTGGCTTCTCTACCATCTTTATTTCTAGTTGCTTACAGTATTCTTTCATTTTGTTCTGCGTTGTAGAGCGATGGCTATCCCACAATTTTTGCCAGCCTGAAGCGCTTGGCTCGTTTAATGATTTGATTTTTCCGGTTTCTACCATATTATAGAACCGATCCTGTTTGTAGTAGTGAAATACGAAGTAGCTAAAGTGATACCGGTACTTATTATCCTTCGCTTCGATGAAAATCTTGTAACTCACTCGTCCTGATAATTTTTTTAGGATACCCGCCTGCTGTGTATAGACTAGATATGAACTTTCACCTTCTACCTTGCCGAGTATAGAATCATTTTGTGAAAGTGTTATCTTTTCATTGCTGCCTTTTAAGCCATCCACCCAACGTAAAGCATTACGAAACAGAAATTGTTTTGACAGTGAATCAGCGACAACCACATTTGAAAAATCCATAGCGCTCATTGATGAGGATTGGCCGTCACAATTTGCTTGAAGACTTAACCCGAGAGTTACAACCAGAAAAAAAGTTTTCATCAATACAGCGTTAAGAAAAACAGGCATTCGACATATTGTGTCGAATACCCGTTAGTAAATTAATATTTATAAATAAAGGCTACTCCAAATGTCTGTTGAGTGTTTGTGCCGTTGCCGTCCTTATCCTCATAATATTTAACGTCTCCAGCTTTTGTGTTGTTGGCGTTGTCAAGTCTCAGTTCTGGTTTTACAATTAAATGACCATCTGCTAATGTGATTGGCGCAGTAACAGTGATCGAAGTGTTTTTCGTACCGATATACCGCACGTAGTTTTCATCATCAAAGTATTCATAGCGAACGCCAATGCCTAAAATATCACTGATTGCATAGTTGGAATACAAGGCTACACCACCCCAAGCTGGTTTGGAAGAACCATATTGAGCTTTGATGGCGTCACCATCAGCTCCAGTTGCTTTGAAATTGTAAAAGCCATACGCAGCATTAAGACCAAGATAAAATTTAGAAGTAATCTGGTAACCTGTTGTTAAGTCAAATAATTGCCGAGTATAATTTTCCAAATAAGCATTTCCAGTTGAGGTTGCTACGGTTGACAGATAAGTGTCATCCCCATATCCGCCGATGTAATTCAAATAGATATTAAATCCCTCTTTTGGTTTGAAATACAATTGGCTAATAACTGACTTTTGAGAGTTGTTGTCGAAAAGGTTATCCCAGTTATTCACTAAACCTGCCATCCATGTTACCTTATCGGAGAATGTATAGCTAGCCTTCATCCCTATATGATAGAAGGGTCCGTTATTGAAGAGATTTGAAAGCGAGTAGTTGTAGTTGATCGGGGCATCAATCACTTCGTACCCAACGTGAGTACCAAACTGACCAACCGTGAAGCTTAATTTCTCTGTTGCTTTATAAGTAAAGTAAGCTTGCTTAATCGCAGCGGAAGTTCCAATCATCTGCGATTGAAAATTATTGGGCGATGTCCACAAAGTGGTTGATCGTGTATTACCAAAATTTCCAAGTTCTGCGTTAGGGCCAAACGTTAAGTCAATGACCAAATCAGACTTTTTATCTGAATAAGCAAACTTGGTTTGTACAAGGCCCAATGAGAATTGATCATTAAGCCTGTCGAATGCCCGGCCGGTGGGGGCTCCTCCATTTGCTGCAGTGTTACCCATTAAAGTTCCAGACTTTGGATTATTGAATGCATGCAGAATATACGAATCAATGTATCCTGACATGGTGATCTTAGGCTTTTCTTCTTTTGCTTCGGTGGCATCTTGAGAGAATGCTGGAACAGCAACAGCAAAATTAGAAGCAGAAAATAGAGCTATCTGTAAATATTTTTTCATAATTGAAGTCTTTGGTTTATTAACATTATATATTAAAGGATGGAAGGGCTGACAGCCCTTCCCATCTGATTATCAAGCGGCTGTTTCTTTCTTTCCTAAGTCAACAGGATAAAGATTTTCACCGTGCTGACTGAAGTCACTACCAATTAATTTCTCTTCTGAGCTTACGCGCAAGGAGGAAATCAGGTCAGTGATTTTGAGGATGATGAATGATCCGGCGGTGACATAAGCAATTACGATAGCAAGTCCGATCATGTGCACTTTAAAAAGTGCAGTTTCACCAAAGAACAATCCATTTCCTGTTGTGTTAGCCGAATTGACTGCAACGTTGGCAAATAATGCAGTCATGATCATTCCTACCAACCCACCCACTCCGTGGCAAGGGAACACATCCAATGTATCTTCCAAAGAGGTTTTGGATTTCCAATGAACAACAATGTTGCTAATGAGGGCGGCTATCGTTCCTATAAATAAGCTGTGCGGAATGGTAACGAACCCTGCTGCCGGGGTAATGGCGACTAAGCCCACAACCGCGCCAATACAAAATCCAAGGGCAGAAGGTTTTTTGCCGCGAACCACATCAACGAGAACCCAGCAAAGTCCGGCTGCTGCAGAGGCAGTGTTTGTCGTAGCAAAAGCTGAAGCTGCTAAAGTTCCGGCACTCAACGCACTACCTGCATTGAAACCAAACCATCCGAACCAAAGTAATCCGGTTCCTAACAAAACAAAGGGAATGTTGGCAGGGGCAATCGCTTGTTTTTCAACAGACTTGTCTCTCAAATAAATGGACGCAATCAAAGCTGCAAAGCCAGCGGACATATGGACGACCGTACCACCTGCGAAATCAAGAACCCCTAATTTAAATAGGAACCCATCAGGGTGCCAAGTCCAATGTGCTAATGGGGCATAGATGAAGAGCGAGAATAACACCAGGAAGATGATGTAGGACTTAAATTTCACTCGTTCTGCAAATGTTCCAGTTATAAGAGCTGGAGTTATAATCGCAAATTTCAATTGAAAAAATGCGAACACTGCCAGTGGAATTGTAGGGGCAAGAGACCATGGTTTGCCATCGAGCACATGTTGAAACATGAAAAAGGTAGAGGGATTTCCTATGTAGCCACCGATGGAATCACCAAAGGCAAGACTGAAACCTACAACAATCCACAATACACTTATTACGCCCATTGCAATAAAGCTTTGGAGCATCGTGGAAATAATGTTTTTCGTGTCAATCATACCTCCGTAGAAATAAGCAAGACCTGGCGTCATCAGCAAGACAAGCGCGGAAGCTGTAAGCATCCAGGCTGTATCTCCGGAGTTGATTCCTTCAGTAATGATCGAACCAGGTACGGCTGGAATAAATAACGCCAGTACACTGATCGCCAGTAGAAGCACTAAATAGATAACTGGTTTTTTCATAAGTGGTTTAGGTTTTAGGGTTAAATAATAACTATGTAAATATTTCAATTGTATGGTTCAATTTTAAGCAATTGTTAAAATAAATTACCGAATTCGATTGAAATTGCATTATATTATACCTAATAATCACAAAAAACAGTTGATTATTCTGAAAATACATTAAAAACATAACCAGCTATCTTTTGCTTTGACGGTCTTCGTTGGCCTTTATTATTTCGGATGATAAAGCCGGAAGAATGCCAGAGGCAAATGCAGAAAGGCCCGTTGAAAAAATAATTATTAGTTAACCAGGAAAGAGTTTGGCTTGGCAAACTCGGGTTGTGTCCATAAATTAAGAGAATGAAAGGATTAAGCGACCTCCTGCTTCTGGGTAATCCATTACTTTATCAGGTCGCTGATCCTGTGTTGCACTCTGAACTTCCACTAGTGAAAGACTGGGTTGATGATATGCACAATGTAATGCAAGAAACAAGGGTCAGGTACAATTTCGGTCGAGCAATTGCTGCGCCTCAATTGGGAATAATGAAGCGGCTCATCTACATGAATATTGATAGACCAGTTGTTTTCGTCAATCCGGATTTGACGAATCTAAGTAATGAGATGTTGGAAGTTTGGGACGATTGTATGTGTTTCCCTAACCTTCTGGTACGGGTGCGAAGACATAAGACCATAACAATGAAATACCGCGATGAAAACTGGAAGGCTCGCGAATGTATGATGGAAAATGATTTATCCGAATTATTGCAGCATGAGTATGATCACCTAAATGGAGTTCTGTGCACTATGCGAGCTATCGATGACAAGTCGTTTAAATGGAGAGCAAATTAAATTTGATACCCAGTATTAAAATCTAGGCTTAATCGAACTTCTTGAACCAACTTCTTACTGCCATCAGAATTACTCCAAGAAATCCTTCTTTGAAAATTCCTACCGACATCTTTGATTGGCCGAGTGTTCGGTCGGTAAAAATGATTGGCACTTCAGTGATTTTAAATCTATGCTTCCAGGTTAAAAATTTCATTTCAATCTGAAAAGCGTAGCCTACAAATTTAATCTTATCAAGAGGTATTTTTTTTAGTACTTCTTTTCGGTAGCATACAAATCCGGCAGTAGTATCGTGGATGGGAATGCCCGTAATAAAACGAACGTATTTGCTGGCAAAATAGGAGAGGAGCACTCGCCTCATTGGCCAGTTTACTACGTTTACCCCTGAAGAATACCGCGAGCCCACCGCCAGGTCATAACCATTTTCAGCGCAAGCCAGATAAAGCCGGTTTAAATCACGAGGGTCGTGCGAGAAGTCTGCATCCATTTCCAGGACATAATCATAGCCTTTTCTCAACGCGATGTGAAACCCTTCAATATAGGCAGTGCCCAGCCCCAATTTTCCGGCTCGCTGCAGCAGATGAAGTTTTTTTTCATTGACCGAATTATAACGATTTTGCAATTCTTTGACGAGTGTAGCAGTTCCATCAGGTGAATTGTCGTCAACAATCAGCAGGTCAAAGTCTTTTGGCTGGCTCAATACCGCTTCTACAATCTGGACAATATTCTCCTTCTCGTTATATGTGGGTATGATGACAAGGGCGTTGCTCACGGAACGGGATTTAAAAAGCTAAAGTATCATTTTTGAGCCAACGGATGGATTCATTCAGGATAATTATTTTGTACTTTGTTGGTGAGGCAATTCACTGATTGTGATTTACTTTGTTGTGTTTTATGAATTGATGTTTAAACTAAATCAACTTATTCAAAAATGAACTCATGTGTTTTTCTCGATCGTGATGGTGTTATCAACAAGGATAATCCGAATTACACATTTCGGGTTGAAGATTTTGCAATATTACCGGGAGTAATTGATGCGCTCAAACAATTAAAGTCAAAAGGATATTTACTGGTGGTGGTCACCAATCAATCGGGTATTGCCCAAGGGTTTTATTCCCAACAACAAATGGAAGAATGTCACCAGTATTTTCAAAACCAAAACGGAAAATTGATTGATCATTTTTATTTTTCACCTGACCATCCTTCGGTGTCTGCGTCTCTGTCAAGAAAACCCGGTACACTGATGTTCGAAAAAGCAATTGCCAGATTCGATGTCAATATTGAAAAGTCCTGGATGGTAGGTGATCGAGGGCGTGATATTATTCCTGCCCGAACGTTGGGCATTCGAACAATTCAAATCGGTGATGAGATAGACGAAAATGAAAAAGCAGATCACCAAGTAAGCAATTTGCTTGATGCATCAAAAATAATATTAAGCTATACTCATTGATGGGGCGAGTGCAGGTTTAACCCCTAACTCTTTCATCAGTTTGGCATGCGCTACAACAGCCTGTAGAAAAGTATCTTTTGATTTATAAGGCAGACCAAATTCTTTGGCTGTTTGCTCAACGATGGGGGCTAATTTTCTGTAGTGAACGTGGCACACGTTGGGGAACAGATGATGCTCAACCTGGTAATTTAATCCACCCACATACCATGAGAGTATTTTATTTTTATGACCGAAATTGGTAGTGGTGTGAAGTTGATGAATGGCCCAATTGTTTTCCAGATTTCCGTGTTCATCAGCAACCGGATACTCAGTTCCGTCAATCACGTGAGCTGGTTGGAAAATAATAGCCAGAATAAACCCGGCAATGTAGTGCATCACAAAAAAGCCAATCAATACTTGCCACCATGTTACAGGAAGTAAAATCATGGGAACAATGAATACATATGAGATGTAAAGAATCTTAGAAGAAATTAAAAATAACCACTCTTTTTGAGCAGTCGTTTTTTGCTTCTTCAATAACCCTTCTCGGTCATATTTTACCAATCTTGAAAAATCTTTGGCAACAACCCAAACGATTGTGAGTAGTCCATAAAAAAACCAGGCATACAAATGTTGGTAGCGATGCATTGGCTTCCATGTTGATCCCGGGGCCATGCGTAATACTCCACGTGGGCTAATATCTTCATCCACATCATGTACATTGGTGTAGGTGTGATGCAGGACATTGTGCTGCACTTTCCAATTGATGGCGTGACCACCAATAATATTTAAAGAAATGCCCAGTAAATTATTGACCCAGTTTTTAGTGGAGTAGGATCCATGATTCGCATCGTGCATTACTGAAAGGCCAATCCCCGCAGTGCCTAAGCCCATAACAAAACAAAGGCCAAGCATTCCCCAAGGATTTGTGATTGCTCCACTAATGAGAATAAAATAGGGGACGAGGTACAAAGAGAACATAAAAATGGTCTTCACTACCATTTCAGAGTTGGCGGTGCGCTCTATACTATTATTTTTAAAGTAGGAATTGACTCGCTGGCTAAGGGTAGAAAAAAAGTCCGCTTTACCGGGAGCAAATTTGAGATTAAGATTCATGCGAGGTAGTTATAATAGCAGTCTTGAATGCTTTCTTTGTCAGAAAGGTAAGCTTTCCAGTATGGATAACAGCTGTTAGCGTTGTAATAAATTTAAGGATGGGGCTGATATTAGGCTAATTCAGCAATAACGGTACGACCACCTTTGGTGACTTCACCTATCGAGACATTTATTTTCGCATCAAGGGGTAGGAAGACATCTACTCGGGAACCGAACTTAATGAAACCAAATTCTTCACCCTGCTCCAGGGGTTGACCTTCCTTAATATACCATTTGATTCTTCGGGCAAGCGCACCCGCTATCTGACGAAAAAGAATTTCAGTTCCGTTTTTCATTTTAGCGACTACTGTGGTGCGTTCGTTTTCTGTGCTAGACTTAGGATGCCATGCTACTAAATATTTTCCGGGGTGATATCTAAAATAGGAGATGGAACCGCCTACGGGCATTCGGTTGACGTGCACGTTTACGGGTGACATGAAAATTGAAACTTGTTTGCGCTTGGATTTTAAATACTCTGTTTCCTCAGTCTCTTCAATCACCACCACTTTGCCATCGGCAGGAGCCAATACTTGCTTTTCATTTCTTTTGATTTCAAATGAAGGACTTCGAAAGAATTGCAAAAACAGAAAATAGAGAATTAAACCTATAGCAATGATGATGTTGCGAATTATTTCAGTGCCGTGAAAAAAATAATAGGCAAGCCAGATAATGCCCACCAGGATAATCAGGGAAACAAAGAGTAATGTTCTACCTTCTTTGTGAATCGTCATGAGAGAGAAATTAGAATTCAGATCGGCAAAGTTAACGATAGAATTCTCTATGACCAATTCTACAATAACTATCTCTGAAATCTTAAAATCTATTAATAACCGCCGCGGAACTTGTAGGTCTTCGCAACCTTATCGATTGCCACCATGTAAGCTGCGATACGCAATGAAACTTTGTATTCCATGGCCGTCTTGTAAACGGTATCAAATGCGTCTTTCATGATCCTGTCACTTCTACGATTCACTCGTTCAGCTGTCCATTTGTAGCCAAGGCGATTTTGCACCCACTCAAAATAAGAAACTGTAACACCTCCGGCATTTGCCAAAATATCAGGCACAACACTAATTCCTTTCTCATAGATAATACCATCAGCCTTGGATGAAGTTGGTCCATTTGCCCCTTCCACGATAAGTTTGGCTTTGATCTGACCGGCATTGCTTCCTGTGATCACATCTTCTGTAGCGGCTGGAACGAGCACGTCAACCGGCAGGGTTAAGATTTCTGCACCGCTGATTTTTTCAGCCCCAGTAAATCCTTCCAATGATCCTTTATTACTATCGCGATATTTTACAGCGGCTTCAATGTCAAGACCAGCTTCATTGTAATAAGCGCTTGCTAGATCACTAATCGCCTGAATTTTTAATCCTCGCTCATGCAAAAGCCTGGCAGCCCAAGAGCCAACATTACCAAAACCTTGAACAGCGCAAGTTGCCTTGTATGGATTGATCTTTAATTTCTCCATGGCAGCTAATGCGGACACCATCACACCACGACCTGTTGCTTCCGTGCGGCCTAAGGATCCTCCCATGACAATTGGCTTACCCGTAACAACTGCTGCAACCGTCATTCCCTTGTTGCGAGAATATTGATCCATCAACCAGGCCATCTCACGAGGGCCAGTGCCCATATCAGGAGCAGGGATGTCTTGATCAGGACCGAAGACATCCATCATGGCTTGGGTATAGGCTCTCATCAACCGCTCAATTTCTCCGGCAGACATCTCGCGTGGGTTACAAGCCACACCACCTTTAGCACCACCATAAGGAATATCGACCACAGCGCACTTCCAGGTCATCCAGGCAGCGAGCGCTTTCACTTCATCCAGATTAACATGAGGATCAAAACGAATCCCACCCTTTGATGGCCCAAGAATAGTAGAGTGGATGACGCGATAGCCTTCAAATACTTTAATACTGCCATCGTCCATAGTTACAGGCAAAGAAACAATCACTTGCTTGGCTGGATTTTTTAATACGTTGTACACTTCTTCTTCCAATCCCAAAATTTGTGACGCTGTGCGAAAGCGCGACATCATTGCTTCAAATGGATTTTCTTTATCGAGGAGTGGAGCAGGTTCGATGTAAGCCATGTAATTTATTATTTGAGATTTTAATATAACGAATTTGCTGTTTCGATTTAAGATTAGCTATTGTAGAAACTATAAATCCTCACCGAAAACGGTTGCAAAGATAAATAATTTGGTCATTCTACCTTCTTTCAGTGATTGATTGAGTTTATTTCCAATGATAATTCTGAATCGCGGCAATAAAAACATTTTTTATTTCTCCATTCTGGTAAAACACGAAATAGAATAGGAGTGATTTTGTTAATTGGTGAGTAAATGCCCTGCCATTTTGAAAATGTACTTCTGTCGTGATCGTTTTCTTAAACACACTTGAAAATGAAAGTATAAATGTCTTTCTCTTTTTTGAAGAACGATTTTTGAAAGGTAGCACAACATTGTTCGAATAAGTATAACCTTGTATTTTTCTGTGATTGAATCGTATGCTTTTAACTGTCAGCTCCAATTTGTTGAGTGCAGTTATCGTTACTCTTGGTTTTCTTAATTAGAATATCGCACAAAAAAAGGTAAGGGTTATTTTTAAAAATTGAATCACTTACAATGATCCTCTTAATAATAACGCCTTCATTGATTCGGATTTCATTCGGAAATCCGCAAGCTTTTTACTTTTATAAATATATTCATAGACTTTACTATATAAACCGGCTTGTTGAGAAAAGCATTGACTTGAATTGCAGAGTTTAACAAAGCAACTAAGAATGAGCCGGGTGAGATATAAATTCAATGTAGATCCAAGTAGAATACTGATAAGATTCGAGACGATTGGATTTAGTTTTAAATTCGATTAATAAAAAAGGCCACTCAAACGAGCGGCCTTTCAATGCTGTGCTAGAATTATTATCCTATAGCAACACGCTTGAACTCAGCCACTGCTAATCCTTTTGAAACGCTGTCGAGGTATTGCGCTACTGTTTTTGAACTGTCTTTTACAAAAGCCTGGTGAACAAGAGTATTATCTTTGAAAAATTTCTGGAGTTTTCCTGCAGCAATTTTGTCGACCATGTTGGCAGGCTTGCCTTCCGCTAAGATCTGAGCTTTGGCAATTTCCAATTCTTTTTCAATAACGGTTTTGTCTACGTTGGTTTCATCAACTGCAACGGGATTCATTGCCGCAATCTGCATGCCTACATCCTTGCCGGCATCTGATACATCTTTTCCATTTACTCCTTTTAATGAAACAAGCACGCCGAGTTTACTTCCTGCATGGATATAAGGAACAACAGCTTCGCCTTTCATGTAAACGAATGCGCTGATCTCTAGTTTTTCACCGATTTTACCAACGAGTTCAGTAATTTTTTCACCAATAGTTAGCTCTCCGGTTTTTTCGTTTAGTAATGCTGCAGTGTCAGCGGATTTTCTTGTGAACGCTGTCTCAGCAATCAACTTGCCTAAACTTTGAAACTCATCATTTTTTGCAACGAAATCAGTTTCGCAGTTAAGCGCGATTAATACAGCCTCTTTCTTATCGTCTGAAGATTTTATAAATACAGATCCTTCCTTAGCATCTTTATCTGAGCGGCTTGCGGATACTTTTTGTCCTTTCTTGCGGAGGATTTCTATAGCTTTTTCGAAATCGCCGTTGGCTTCGGTCAATGCTTTTTTGCAATCCATCATGCCTGCACCGGTCATGGTGCGGAGTTTATTTACGTCTTGTGCTGTGATCATAGTATTACTTATTTATCGAATTAAAATTTATTATTCAAATTGGGTGAAAACAAAATGAACACCGGCTTTCACCGATGTTCATTTGTATAGGTATCGGCTATTGGCCTGAATTAATTGCTCTCTACGGTCTCGTCAACTTTGCGCTTCTCTTCTTCTTCTTTCTTCTGACCAGCTTCTTCTTTGTCTTTCTTACGCTCCATCAAGGCTTCCTCAATGGCTTTGCCAATGTGGTTAGTAACGATAGAGATTGACTTGAATGCATCGTCATTCGCGGGAATAGGGAAATCGATATTAGAAGGATCAGAGTTCGTATCCACCATGGCAAACACGGGGATATTCAACTTTTGAGCTTCTGCAACGGCGATATGCTCGCGCTTTACATCAATCACAAAAAGAGCAGCAGGTAAACGGTTAAGATCTGCAATACCACCCAATTGCTTTTGCAATTTGGCTTTCTCGCGCGTCAACATAAGTTTCTCTTTCTTTGTAATGTTCTCATACGACTCGTCCTTCATCATCTTGTCAATCTGAGAAAGTCTTTTCAATGACTTACGGATAGTGGCGAAGTTGGTCAACATACCGCCCAACCAACGTTCAGTTACATAAGGCATATTCAAGCGAGTTGCTTCAGAAACCACGATGTCTTTCGCTTGCTTCTTTGTTGCTACGAACATGATCTTACGACCTGAACGTACGATGTTCTTGATCGAGAAGATTGCTTCATCAAGGCATTTTACTGTCTTGTTCAAATCGATCAGGTGGATGCCGTTGTTTTCCATGTAGATGTACTCGGCCATCTTTGGGTTCCACTTGCGGGTAAGGTGTCCGAAATGAACACCTGCATCCATTAAATTCTGTATTGTCAATTGCTCTGCCATGTTTCTTCTATTAACGCTTGCTGAATTGGAATCTCTTGCGTGCCTTTTTGCGACCCGGCTTCTTACGTTCTACCATTCTGGAGTCACGGGTGAGAAGGCCCTCTTTCCTCAATGCAGGGCGGCTTTCGGTATTGATGTTAATCAAAGCTCTTGCAATGCCTAACCTAATTGCTTCAGCCTGACCTTTGGAGCCACCACCTTCAACATTTACGGTTACGTCATAGTTCGCATCTTCTTTTAATAAAAGAAGCGCCTGCTTCACCGTAGTCTGCAATATTTCTGACGGGAAATAAACTTTCAACTCGCGCTGATTCACAATAATTTGCCCTTTACCCGGCTTCACATAAACGCGAGCGATTGAGGTCTTCCTTCTTCCAATGGTGTTAATGATCTCCATGTATCAGAACTTTATTTCTTTGGGTTGATTTGCAGTATGAGGGTGCTCAGCGCCAGCATACACATGCAGGCTGCGGAAAAGTTGACGACCCATTGTGTTCTTAGGTAGCATACCTCTTACCGAATGCTCAATAAGGCGAGCGGGATGTTTCTCCATAATTTCTTTTGGAGCAATTTCACGCTGTCCACCTGGGTAACCAGAATAGGTGAAGATTACGCGGTTGTTAAACTTCTTGCCCGTCATCCGCACTTTGTCTGCGTTGATTACAACGACATGATCTCCCATGTCAGTGTTAGGGGTGTAAGTTGTTTTGTTCTTGCCACGAAGTACTCGGGCTACCTGGCTGGCCAAACGGCCCAAAACCTGGTCTTTTGCATCTACCAATACCCAGTTTTTTTCAGCTGTGGTTTTGTTGGCGTAAACGGTTCTATAACTATACTGATCCACTTTTTAGCTTTTTGGCTTTATGAAAATTAGATTTACCCTTAAAAAAGGGACACAAAAGTAGGCTCAAAAAGCAGATTATGCAAGCGCTGCTGATATTTTACCGGAGGTTGTCCTCCAATTGCTTGATTAATGCCTTAAAATCCTTCGGATAAGGGGCTTCAACAGCAATCTTTTTTCCGCTTAAAAGTGCAAATTCCAACGAAAAAGCGTGCAAAGCCATCCTTTTCATCAACGGCTGTTCATCTGTCATTTTTTTCAAATGAAAGTTTCGTTTCACTGAAGAAACATAAAACGGTTTCCCTCCATAGGTCTCATCGCCTGTGATGGGCGCTTTTAATAAGGTCAAATGGATTCGAATTTGGTGCATTCGGCCTGTGATGGGATTACATTTAATTAAAGTGTAGGCCTTATAGTTTCTGATGGAAGTGAAATAGGTTTGAGCAGGTTTTCCTTCGCGGGAAATTTTCACGGTGCCATCACTGAGCTTGGCAATAGCCGCATCCATCAGTTTGTTTTCAAAATGATGAACACCGTCAGCGACAGCATGGTAAGTTTTAGTGACCTCACGATTTTCGAACTGCATGCTCAAATGGCGATAAGCTTCGGGATTTTTTGCAATAGCTAATGCTCCGGAAGTATCTTTATCTAATCGGTGGCAAACCTGGGGGTCAGGCTCAACTTCTCTAGCCAATGTCAATATATTGACGCTGTCAACGCGGTCTTCCAGCGTAGAAATGAACGGAGGCTTGTTGATGACAATGAAATCATCGTCTTCAAACAGGATGAGGTCTTTAAAATTTATTTTGGGAGGTTTCACTAGGTTTTTATAACGAGGGGCAAAAATGAGAATAAAACACCTCGTTCAAAAGGCAAGATTAAATCAATCGTCATTAGCCTCTTTCGATCTCGGAAGTTTAAAGCTAAATTCCGAGCCTTTGCCCACTTCGCTTTGTACCTCCGCTTTGCTGTTGTGGCCTTCCAGAATGTGTTTGACAATTGCCAAACCTAACCCTGTTCCACCTTTTTCGCGGCTGCGGCTTTTGTCAACTCTGTAAAAACGTTCAAAGATCCGATGTAAATGTTGTTTTGGGATTCCATCGCCCGAATCCGTTACAATGGTGGTGACATTTTTTTTACCCTCATCAAAGCTCACCGTTACTTCACCACCTTCAGGCGTGTAATTAATAGCATTGGATATGAGATTGGTGATTACTTGATCAATCCGCTTTTCATCAGCGTGAACAAAAATTTTGGAATGTTTGGAGTCCAATAATTTTAATTTGATTTTTTTCTGCTCGGCTTTCTCTTCAAACTGTTCAACTACCTCTTCACAAAGTTTCACCAAATCCATTTGGTCAAATTTCATTTTGATGTCACCCGTTTCTATTTGTGATAAAGTGAGCAAGTCCTGCACTAAGGAATCAAGACCATCCAGACTTTTGGCCGCTTTCTTTAGAAACTTGTGACGTACATTTTTGTCATCGACGGCTCCATCAATAAGCGTGTGGACAAAACCTTGTGCCGCGAAAATCGGGGTCTTCAGCTCGTGCGAAACATCGGCAATAAATTCTTTTCGAAAAGCCTCCAACTTTTTTAGTTCATCGATTTCTTTTTGCTTTAGCAAAGCAAAAGATGAAATTTCTTCGTTCAGCTTTTCAAAAGGATCCAGCCCGCTTGATTTCTCTTTAGCAATCCCTTTTAACTCTTGCTTCATCAACTTGCCCATCATTTTATCGATTTTGTTGACGCCCCGAAAAATCAAGAACTCGAGAACGACAAAAACAAGGATATAAGAAACTGAAAAACTGATAAGGGAGGCAACGAATAATGCACTTCTCTCAACGCTATTGAGCAAAGAAAGAAACAGCGCAGTTACCAAAGCAATGGATGCAGCCAGAAGCAAGGCCAGGGAGCGTGCACTATAAATCATAAGATGTTCAAAATTACAAAATCAATCTTTGCGAGAACAAAGACTTCAAAACCTGTGAACAGAAAGTTGATTATTGAAAATTGAATTTGTAACCCACACCCTTAACAGTAGCAATGCAATCGTCACCAATTTTTTCACGCACCTTACGAATGTGAACATCCACTGTTCTGGAAAGCACATAAACGTCAGCACCCCAAATGTTTTGCAATAAGTCATCGCGGCTGAAGACTTTGTTTGGATTTTGGGCGAGGAAGAAAAGCAATTCAAATTCTTTTTTAGGCAAACTGATTTCACGGCCCTTCAACTTCACCGTGTAACTTGTGCGATCAATAACCAATTCCCCAGCTTTAATTTGTGCGGAAGTATTTTTCTTTGACGAGTCTCTGCGGAAGAGCGCACTAATGCGGCTCATCAGCGCCCGAGGCTTGATAGGCTTTAAAATATAATCGTCGGCTCCAACATCAAAAGCCGCTACCTCTGAATATTCTTCTGCCCGAGCTGTTAAAAAGACAATGTAGGTATTCACCAATTCGGGCATCGCTCGTAGCTGACGACAGGCCTCCACGCCATCCACTTTGGGCATCATGATATCCAGCAGGACTAAGTCAGGGTGAAACTTTTTGGCCACATCAACGGCCACTTGCCCATCGATGGCGGTGCGAACATCATAGCCTTGTTTTTCGAGATTGTACCTCAATAGTTCGAGAATTGGCTCCTCGTCATCGACTACCAGAACTTTTTGCGCGGGTTTATTGCCCATACTTTTTTTTATAAAGGTAGAGAGAAATTAACCCGCGGAAAAGACAGTGTTAAGGACTTAACAATTTCATAATGAGTTGGTAACAGCAAGGTGTGTCCTTACAAAAAGGGGTGAAGCTCACTTAAGTATTTAATGTACGCTTTTAGGTTGCCTTTAAATTTTTTATTGAACTCTTTACTGAAATCACTTTGCTTGGATTGATACAAATGAAATGACATAAAGTAGGTGTTGTTCGGGAGCCAATTAGAAGTTTTTGTACTTCGCTTTTCAAAAAGAGAAAGTGTATCAATGCTCTTCACAATTCTTTCAATCATCAATTTTTTCTTTTCCTTCTTTGCTTCGAAAGGTTGGGTGCCATTAAAAGTCTTATAAAGACTGTCTAGTTTTAATGTTCCTTTCAAAATATGCCGGCTGTATATTCGGTAATCCTGATCTTCGTGCAAGTATTGAATGTACTGCTTTGAGTCTTTGCCGTATTTATAAGAAAGAAAATTATAAGAAGCCGTATCGCCGATGAATGAAGCAAGGTTTTCATTAAAATCAGCATCGTCCTTTATAAAAATAGTAGAATGAACCATCTCGTGAATGATGAGCCCGGCCAAGTCGCCATCACTTCGCTTGAGCATGTCACTTAAAATAGGATCAGTAAACCACCCGAGCGTGCTCCAGCCTCCCGGATTGCGAATGCTCACATCATAGTTTTCGTTGATCAATTTTTTTCTTTCTGCTATTGCTTTTTCTTTTTCAAAGAACCCTTTGTAGGGTAAGTCTCCGACTACTGGAAAATGCCACAGTTTTGGTTTGAGCTCAAACGGACCGCAGGCCTGAACCACCCACATCAATTCCTGGCCACGCTGATCAAATAATGTTTTGTAATTCTCTGTGTCTTTTAGTCCGAGTGAGTCGATGGCATATTTTCTAATCTCTTCAATGAGATGCAATTTTGTTTTGAGTGAATCAGGGAAATTTGGATCATTCAAAAAGAATTCAACGGGTTTGGCTCCCCAGATAATTTTTAGCTGCCCCCAACCCATACGTGCACCGTAACCTATCAACTGCCATTGCCAGATAATCAGGGCAAGAAGAATTGCTGAAATTAAAAGAAGAAGTTTTTTGATCATGAAAGAAGTTTGCCGCCAGAAGAAGATCGGGTCATAAAAATAGGGTTTTTTCTATATTCGGATTCATGATATTTGTTAATCAACGCGTTCGAATGAAAAAAATTATCCTGTTCCTTTTACTTGCTTCACCTTGCTATGCCCAGAAATTTACGACTGAAGAAATTTCAAACTGGAAGAAACAGGCAGAGAATATCACCATCATTCGCGACAATTGGGGAGTAGCACATGTCTTCGGAAGCACAGATGCCGATGCTGTTTTTGGAATGCTATATGCGCAATGCGAAGATGATTTCCCCAGAGTAGAACGTAATTATCTTACCGCAACTGCTCGGATGGCGGAAGCTGAGGGAGAGAATTTTATTTATCACGATCTTCGGATGCGGTTGCTCATTGATACAGTAAAAGCGATCGATATGTATAAAGAGTCGCCTGAGTGGATGAAAAAATTATGCAAAGCCTTTGCCGATGGCGTGAATTATTATCTCTATACGCATCCACAGGTCAGGCCTAAATTACTCACTCGTTTTCAATCTTGGATGCCTTTGCTTTTTAGCGAAGGCAGTGTTGGCGGGGATATCGAATCGGTCTCATTAAACGAATTGAAAGAGTTTTATGGAAAACTACCTGGCGATTTGAAAGAAGAAATCAGTGATGATGGATTGGATGTGGAACCCCGAGGCTCCAATGGAATTGCTATTTCACCTTCCATCAGCGCGACAGGAAATGCGTTGTTTCTGATCAATCCACACACTTCATTTTATTTTCGATCCGAAATGCAAACGGTGAGTGAAGAAGGATTGAATGCTTATGGAGCCGCCACCTGGGGACAGTTTTTTATCTACCAGGGCTTCAACGAACATTGCGGTTGGATGCACACATCAAGTCAGGCTGATGTGATTGATGAATACAAGGAAGCTGTTGTCAAGAAGAATAATTCGCTTTATTATAAATATGGAAAAGAGGTGCGCCCTCTTCAGGAAGAAAAAATTTCGATTTCTTATAAAAGTGGTAATTCCATTTTGCGAAAAGAATTTACGATCTATCGAACGCACCACGGGCCGATTGTGGCCCGGCGAAATAAGACTTGGATCAGTGTGAAGTTAATGATAGAGCCATTGAAAGCGTTGACCCAATCCTATCAGCGGACTAAATCAAAATCGTTAGAAGATTTTAAGAATACTATGCTGTTGAGAACGAACTCGTCCAATAACACAGTGTTCGCCGATGACCAAGGCAACATTGCGTATTGGCATGGCAACTTTATGCCGAAGCGTGATGCGCAATTTAATTGGAGTGAACCCGTGGACGGAAGTAATCCTGCTACCGAATGGAAAGGACTTCACGAACCCAACGGGATGATCCAAGTTTTTAATCCCCCCAACGGATGGATACAAAACTGCAACTCAACACCATTTACAGTGGCAGGAGCAAATAGTCCTAAGCGAAAGGATTTCCCTTCTTACATGGCTCCTGATGCAGAGAATGCCAGAGGTCTTCATGCAGTCCGTGTTTTGCAAAACCAAAAAGATTTTACGCTTGACAAACTAATTGCTGTCTCAAGAGATTCTTACTTGCCGGGCTTTGAAAAATTGTTGCCTTCTTTCATCGCTGTCTATGATGAGATTTTCTCCACCAATGATTCTCTTCAATACCTGAAAGAGCCTATTCAACTTTTGAGAGAATGGGATTTGCGCTGGTCTGAGACATCTGTATCAACAACATTGGCAATTTTTTGGGCGCAAAAACTAAGACAAAATGTTTCCTCCCGAATTCCACCCAAGCTTGATCAATTAAGTATTATACAATTTCTTCAAGAGAAGACATCGGCGATTGAAAAAGTAAAAGCATTAAAAGAAACGATTGATGATTTGCAGCGCGACTTTGGAAGTTGGAAAATTAGTTGGGGGGAGGTAAATCGCTTTCAACGTTTAGAGGGAAAAGTTGATGCTGGCTTTGATGATGCTCAGCCGAGTATTCCTGTTCCGTTTACTTCTTCTTTTTGGGGGTCATTAGCTTCTTTCGGAAGTAGGAAGTATCCAAACACAAAAAAGATGTACGGTAGCGTAGGCAACAGTTTTGTAGCCGTCGTGGAATTTGGGAAAAAGGTGAAAGCAAGATCAATTATGACGGGAGGAGCTTCAGGGGATTCTTCTTCCCCACATTTCAAAGATCAGGCAACCATGTATTGTGAAGGAAAATTCAAAAATGTTCTGTTTTATAAGGAAGATGTGCTCAAACATGCAGAGAGAAGTTACCAACCTGGAAAGTAGATCATTGATTTAACACATTTTAACAGAGGAATTTCGGAACATTTCTCTTTCCGCTTCGGTTAAAGCTCATAACTGTTAGATATGAATAGACGATCTTTTATCCAATGGGGAACTGCAGCGATTGGACTTTTGCCATTGCGCTCCCTCGCCTCTAAAAACAAAAATGTTACCATCCGATTGCTTCGCCATGCCACACTCGTGATCGAAATTGATGGAGTAAAATTTCTGATCGATCCAATGCTAAGTGCTAAAGATGCGATGGACCCTGTTAAAAATGCTGGAAATGACCTGCGAATTCCTTTGGTGGATCTCCCCGTTTCTTCTGAGGCAATGAACAAAATCATTAACGAAGTTGATGCCATCATTATCACTCACACACATCGTGATCATTGGGATACGGTTGCGCAAAAAGATATTCCAAAGGATAAATTATTGTTTGTTCAACCCGCTGATGAAGAAACTATTCGCAAGCAGGGATTTGAAAAAATTAGCGCTGTGAATGTTTCGACTGAATTCAAAGGACTGCAGATTACAAGAACTGGAGGGCAACATGGTTCAGGTGAAATTGGTTTGCGCATGGGCACCGTCTCCGGGTTTATTATCTCCAATGGAAAAACAAAAATCTATGTAGCAGGAGATACTATCTGGTGTTCAGAAGTAGAGCAGGCTATTCAGAAACATCAACCTGATATTATTATAGTCAATGCTGGCGAAGCGAAGTTCTTACAAGGTGATCCGATAACTATGGGCGTGAGTGATATCGCCAAGGTTTCTAAGGCGGCACCAAAAGCAAAAATCATGGCAGTGCATATGGACACAATCAATCACTGTTTGCTCACCCGTTCCAAACTAAGAAAAGCGCTGGATGAAACAGGCTTAAAAGGAATTCTAATCCCGCAGGATGGTGAACTAGTATAACTATCCATTTCAACATTTATGAAAAAAATAAAAATCCTAGCGATTCCAGGTAGTCTTCGTGCTAATTCATCAACTCATGTGGTATTACATGAAATTAAAAAAATGATTCCGTATGATGTTGCCTTCAAAATTTTTGATGACGTAGGAGGGTTGCCGCATTTTGATGGATCGGAGGAAATTCCAAAAGCCGTTCAGGATTTTTTAGATGAACTGAAACATGCAGATGGCATATTGATCTGTACGCCTGAGTATGCGTTTGGTGTTCCAGGCTCCTTAAAAAACGCACTCGACTGGACAGTTGGAACGATGGAGATGACTAACAAACCTACAGCATTAATTACTGCCTCCACTGGTGGAGAGAAAGGTCATGAGTCGATGCTTCAAACCCTTTCAGCATTATCAGCTAAAGTTGCATCCGGAAGTTCATTGCTAATTTCCTTTATCCGATCAAAAATAAAGGATGGAAGAATTGCAGATGAAGACGTACGGCAATCTATTCAAAGAGTGATTGATTCCTTGATTACCGTTATAGTGAAAAACGAATGATCTTTTATGGATACCGGTAATAAGTCTTGCTTACAATCCTCCAGCCTTCAGTGAACTTGTAAAGGAGAAGATTGTCTGTAAATATTTTTTCCCCATCACGGTAGATTTCAAGAACAGCGTTGGCTGCTGTGCCCGCTACTGTCACTGAAATAAATTTCCCTTCAACTTTTGAAATTGGTGCGTTACCTTGCTTTGCACGATTGGCTTCTATGTTTTTTATCCAGTCTTCAATCGGCAATGGCTTCACATCATTTTCCATTAAGCGTAGCATATTGAATGTAGGATGAAACCCTTTACGAATGTTTTCAATTGGGCCGCCATTGTGAATCCCACCAATGTAAGCTGTAGTAATTACCTCTTTCACATCTTTTTCATCGGACTGAGCCGTTAGCGAGAATTGGACCAATGCAGTGAGAAGGAACAGAATAAATTTTTTCATAAATTTTATTTTTATGCTTGAACTTAGATGACCAACTAGCATTACGCTGATTCCAAGAAATTGTTGTTAACGAGTTGTTGTGAAAAGCTCAGACAATAAAAAGGAGCAACAGGCTCCTTTTTTATTGTTCATATGAGTGTTTTTCTAAGCCAATTCTCTCAAATCAACAGGCACCACACGTGAAATTCCTTTTTCAACCATCGTGATTCCATAGATCACATCGGTAGTCGTCATCGTGCGCTTGTTGTGTGTCACAATCACAAACTGGCTGTCTTTGCTGAAGCTGCGGATGATGTTGTTGAACTTATCGATGTTAGCATCATCAAGCGGCGCATCAACCTCATCAAAAATACAGAACGGTGCCGGCTTCAATAAATACATCGAGAAAAGAAGCGCCGTTGCTGTCAATGTTTTTTCCCCACCAGATAGTTGATTGATGGTAAGTGGTCGCTTGCCTTTCGGTTTTGCGATGATATCAATCTCAGATTCTAGTGGCCTGCTTGGGTCTGACAATTTAAGATCGCAATCATCACCTTCATTAAAGAGTGAACGGAACACTTTCACAAAATGCTCTTTGATCTGGTTGAACGCTACCATAAATGTTTCGCTCGCCACTGCTTCGATTTCACTGATTGTACTGAAGAGCGATTCTTTGGCTTTCAACAAATCATCTTTTTGTGCGATGATAAAATCGTTACGTTGCTTGATTTCATTGTAAGCTTCCATCGCCATCGGGTTGATTGGCCCCATGTTGTCCAGCTTCTCGCGGATTTTTGTTACATCGCTGCGCAGTTTTTCTTCATCGGCCTTGGCAAATGTTTCCGCTTCTTCCGGAGTAGCTTCACCAACCACGGAATCAAGATCAACATTAAACTCCACCGACAATCTCTCTTTCACTGAATTTAATTGAAGCTTGCTGTCGTTGAGCTGGCCTTGCAATTCCATCAGAAGTGTGTCGATGTTCTGGCGCTGGTGTTGTATTTCGCGAAGGTCTTTGTCGTATTGATCAATCTCACCTCGGCCGCTATAATATTCTTTCTCTGCTTCGCTTAATCCTTTTTCCATTTCCTCTTTCTCTGCATACATACCAATGAGGTCCTCATCGTTGGTTTGCGAAGTCGTAGTAATAGTTTGGATCTCTTCCTCGTTCTTATGAAGCTCTTCCGTATTCGTTTGGATGCGTACGCTGCTTAGCTCCATGCTCTCTTGCTTGAAGCGAATCTCTTGTTCCACGCTCTTTACGCGGTTCTCTTGCTGATGGAAGAAAATATTTTGTTCGTTGAAGGCTGCTGATTTCTGACTGAGCAATTCATTTTGCGCAGTGAGTTCGGTCACCATCGATTTCAATTTCTCATCGTAAGAATTGAGTTCATGTTGAGCGATCTGTGCCTTTGGCTGCATCTCGGCAATCTCGTTGGAAAGTGACTCGATTTTTTCCAAGATGTCTTCCCTGCGCAAATCCGCGCTGCTGAGCATGCTGTGAAACTGTTCTTTCTTAGTCCTCACAGAGATGAATTCATCGTTCACCAGCTTGATCGCATTTTGCGCTTCTTCAATCTGTTGTTTCAGTGTATTATTGCGCAAGCGTTCCAATTCACGCTGCCGGTCCACCAGGCTATGGCGAACATCTTCCAGCTTTTTAGAAAACTCTTTGATCTCGATATCGAGTTTTTCCAGATTTTTTGCGCGGCCAATTTTCTTTCCTTCAAATAAACCCACCGAGCCGCCACTCAGGCTGAACCTGCGTTTAGTGATCTTGCCACTCTTGGTAACAAAGGTGTTGGAATCATCAGCAGGAATGCTTTTGAGATCGCCTTCAAAAACATACACTTTGTCTAGGATGAACGACATTAACCTCGAATACTTCGGATCGAATTCGATGATTTGAGTTGCGGGGAAAGCATTGGCGTACATCTGCACATCCGAAGCTGAGAATTTTTCGAAACGATCTAAGATGAAGAAGTTTGCTTTGCCTTTGCTGGCATCACTCAAGATGTTGATCGCTTCGTAAGCTTCTGCTTCATGATCAACAATATAATAGTTGAGATAAGGTTCTAGGTAGTTTTCAATCGCAACACGATATTCTTCGGAAGTAGAAATAATGTCGGAAAGGAGTGGAGCGTTTTTTGTCCAGCCCACATTCTTCTTTAAGAATTTTATTGCTTCAGGAAACCCTTCGAGATTTTCAACGAGTGATTTTGTAAGCTGGTATTCGTTTTGACGAGAATCCAATTTGCGACCGGTCTCCGTCATCTCTTCACGAATCATCTCAATGGTCTTTTCCAATGATCCGATTCTTGAAATAACTTCTTCCTCGTCCGTTTTAAGTTTATCGAGGTAATTGGTCTTCTGGCCAACTTCTTCCTGAAGGATTACCAATTTCTTTTCAAACTCAGCCACACTAGCACTCTGTTGACTAGTATCGGTAGTGGTGCGATCTAATTCTTGTTTGAAGGAGCTAATTTGAATATCACGAATCTCAAGAGCCTTGTTCAGTTGAAAGGACTCTTCTTGACGTGTACGATGAACCTGGCGCAAGGCATCTGATTCTCCTTGTAAGGTATAGGTGCTTGCTTTTTGAGATTCGTAGTCATTCTTTAAAAGCTCAGATTTACTCGTGATTTCAGCGAGTATAATTTTAGCCGAATCACACTCTGCTTCCAAACTCTGAATGCTGAAGCGTGCACGCTCGTTACTTTTTTTATCCTGATCGATTTGGTCTCTCAAATTCGTGACGCGATCATTAAGAAAGCGAAGGCGCTCGTTTTTAATTTGCTTGTCACTTTCGTACTGACGTATTTTCGAAACGAATTCGTTAATCGATTTCTGGCGAGATGAAAGTGTCTTCTCTTTTAAAATTAATTCAGCCTTCGATTTTTCAATCAACGCCTCTTTTTCGGCAATCTCGGCAGTGAGTTTTGTCTTGCGGTCATTTTCAGATTCAGATTGTTTTTGAATAACTGAAAATTTCTCCTTCTGTTTATTGACCACCACTTTAGCTAAATGGATGCTTTTCTCTTTGTAATCTTCTTTGATCTTGTAGTATTGCTCGGTCTGCTTCGCCTGCTTCTCCAGGCTCTTCATGTTTTTCTCGATCTCGAAAAGCAAATCTTCAACACGCTCTAAATCGGCATCCGTGTCTTCGAGTTTTTTTAAGGTTTCTTTCTTGCGCTTTTTGAATTTGGATATTCCTGCAGCTTCTTCGAACAATGACCTACGCGAGTTGTCACGATCATTCAGAAGGTCATCCACCATTCCCAATTCGATGATGGCATAGCTGTTGGAGGCAACTCCCGTATCTAAAAACAAATTGGTGATGTCTTTCAAGCGGCAAGCCACACCGTTCAAAAGGTACTCGGATTCACCAGAACGATACAATCTTCGCGTGATGGTAATCTGTGAATATTCGGTAGGAAGAATATTTTTGGTATTGTTGATGGTAAGCGACACTTCAGCCATCTGCTGAGCAGAGCGTTGGCTCGTGCCGTTGAAGATCACGTTCTCCATTTTCTCCGATCGCAACGCGCTCGTCTTTTGCTCACCCAGCACCCAGCGGATGGAATCCACTACGTTTGATTTGCCACAGCCATTTGGCCCCACAATTCCTGTGATCCCTTCATCAAAATTGATAACAATTTTGTCGGCAAAACTTTTAAACCCTTTGATCTCTAACTTCGATAACTGCATGTTCGGTCTTTTGACTTGTTTAAGTATCAGCGCAATAACACCAATCTGTAAAAATTAAGTCGGCAAAGATAGAAGTCGCCCTGACATTTGGAAAGGACGCTGTTCTCAATCCATGCACATTTTATCCATGCAGGCAAAAGGTTCTAAATTTTAAAATATTCCATTATCTTTGATACAATGGGCGAAATAAAAATAATTATCTGGATCGTGCTCGGGGTCATTTACCTCATTTCCCGTGCCCGAAAAAAGTCAACTCCCGACTCAACTCCAAGGCCGGTTGAGGATTATTCAGAGGAGAAGCCCGTTACTTTCGAAGAGTTACTGAAGGAGATTCAGGGTGCTAAAGTTGCCAAAGCGCAACCCAAGGCGGTCATTGAGCCTGTTGGTGAGTATCAAGCTCGTTACGATGAAAATTTGAAAAAAGAAGAGCCGCCGCTTGAGAACACGGATTACAATTACAAAGATCAAGATACCATCTACGAAACGTATGAGAAAGCCAAGCAAGAGGCATTTCATAGGCCTTCGATGGAAGAAACTTTGAAGTTGGAGAACACAATTGTTCGATTTGGGCAATTTAAAGGATACGAACAACAGACGAGGCCGAGCTTGGCAAGGGAGTATGGTAAAGACTTGCAAGACCGAAATAACTTTAGAAAAGCGTTTATTTTAAGCGAAATACTAAATAAGAGGATTTAGAAACCTCATTTTTTGAACTAAATATTACTTGGATGGGGTAAGCCGGTGATTCTACGGGCTGATTTTTTCGCTTACCGCCATCTTTACGGGATTAAGTAGGGTTACTATACTTTTTTAGGAACTATCTATATTGCGTGAATTTTGAATTAATTTCTTGAAATCATTATGGGTAAATTTCTATTAATCAGTGCATTTATACTTTCAGGAGCACACCATAGTTTTATAACAAGCCTTGTTGGAAAAGACTGTGACGGGATGAAGGCATCATATGAGGTAATTGCGGATGGTGGTAGGTCAACAGTTACAGTTAAAGCTGAAGGTGGTACTGTTCCGTATAAGTACATTTTTTACCGTGAATCTGGCAACTTACTAACTGAAGCTTTTGATAGTAACTCAGTTCGGGACCTACAAAAAGGAAAATATTACTGCACGATTTCCGACAGTAAAAGTTGCCGAAAAACCATTGAAATTGAAATCAAGTGATAGCTAACTCCACAAACATTAGATTTATTGTTCGATTTGTAAGCATAGTCTTACTTTCGTTTTTAGCGATTAATACTTCGATTGGACAAACCTACAGTTATGTTAAAGGTGGACTTAAGGTAAACGTTTTTGTGTCTAATCCTTGCAGCGGATCTACCACTAATGGATTTCTTCGATTTGATGTGGTAACTGCGGGAGGTGGTTCTGCGGTTCTCGTCCTTATTGCGGGCCCCAATACCACAGATTTTCCTGGCCAATCCATTAACGCAGGAAGTAGCTTTACCTACACACCGGTAAGTCCTCAAGCTGGTAATTATGATTTTGTCATTCACGACTTGGCTATACCAACGAATAACACAATCAATACTTTTGCATCTGTGACTCCAGTTTCAATGGTAGATCTTCCCAATATTGTCATTAACCAAGTCACATTAACAAACAACTCGGATTGTACCACACCGAACGGCCAGGCCGTAGCTTCAGTGAGTGGAGGTTCAAAATCACCAGCTCTCGCAGTGCCAGGTTCATTTACCTATACATGGACTTCAAATAACGGTTTGGCAGGACTTCCACTCACTAATACTTTTGATGGGACAGGCAATCTAGACCTTGCTTCTTTGTTAAGTAGACCGGGTTTGCCAGGAGGAACTTACGCACTCTCAATAGTTGATAACTATTCAGTTTGTACCCAAACTCAGAATTTTGTTTTAACAGACCCTTCACCAATTGTCTACAATGTAACAACGACTACACCATCTATTTGCATTGGGAGTGGGGGCACTGTTAATTTATTGAATTCTGAAGGAGCCGTCCTGAGCTATGAAGTGTACAAGGGTGGGGTTGCAACTGGTATCACGCTTCCTGGCGTAAATGGACCATTGGCTTTTACAATTCCTTCCGGACTATTGACCCCAGCTTCAAGCTACAATTTTACAATAAGAGCGGTTAATGGTTTTTGCTCTCCCGTTTTCATGAATGGTACGGCTTCGATCACGGTTACCCCGAATAATACCGTAAGTGCGGCATCATCCTCACCGACCTTATGTATCAACACGACCCTGACAGCGATCACTCACACGACAACAGGAGCGACTGGGATAGGAGTGGCCACAGGTCTGCCCGCGGGAGTTACAGCTGCATGGGCATCGAACACGATCACCATCGGTGGAACACCCACGGTTTCAGGCACATTTAACTACAGCATCCCGCTGACAGGAGGCTGCGGCCCAGTCTTGAATGCGACAGGCACGATCACGGTTACCCCGGACAACACAGTGAGTGTAGCGTCATCCTCACCGACCTTATGTATCAACACAGCCCTGACAGCCATCACCCATACGACTACAGGAGCGACGGGGATAGGAGCGGCCACGGGTCTGCCTGCTGGCGTTACAGCTGCATGGGCATCGAACACGATCACCATCAGTGGAACACCGACGGTTTCAGGGACATTTAACTACAGCATCCCGCTGACAGGAGGTTG